>JACZCZ010064100.1_pt1 | contig 30684 bp, 16 predicted proteins | sample 8641811 | NCBI WGS metagenome assembly JACZCZ01 (sample SAMN15324610, study PRJNA640507) | soil metagenome | isolation source: intercropping peanut in the first line | place: China: Luxin town, Laibin City, Guangxi Province | collected 2019-07-25 | depth 10cm m | reverse complement strand
CGATCTGGAGAACGGCATGTCCGGCGCGGGCCTGGTTTGCCGGCTCGACCCGACGCGCGCCGCCGAGATCGAAGGCATCAACCCCAACACCATCACCTACGATTCCGAGTTCAAGACGATCGGGCAGATGCAGCTCGATGTGATGGCATTGGCGCTGGCGTGCGGCGCGACACGCGTGGGCTCGGTGCAGTGGGGGACCGGTGCGGGCGGACCGATCTTCACCTGGGACGGCATGCAGCACGCGTACAACCACCACAAGCTCTCGCACGGCAACATCGTCGATGGTGCAACCGAAACCTCACCGCCCGACGGCAGCTTGCCTGGCTACAAGGACATGCTCTTCGACATCGATCGCTTCTTCGCACGTCAGATGAAGTACCTGCTTGATCGCCTCGACAGCTACGAGGAGCCCGACGGCAGCGTGCTCGACAACACGGCGGTGGTCTGGATGAACGAGCTGTCCAACGGTCTCGCGCACGACTATCGCGACATGCCGGTGGTGATCGTTGGCGGCTGCGGCGGCTACTTCAATACCGGGCGCTACGTGCAGCTTTTCAGCAACAACCCGACGGAGACGAGCACTCCCCATAACTTGCTGCTGACCACGCTGCTCAACGCCGTCGGTGTACGCGCGCCTGGTGGTGGACCTGTGACGAACTTCGGACACCCGGACTACACGCCGATGTCCGGCGAAATCGCGGCGCTCAAGGCGTGAGTCGCTGGCAGCGCGCATTCCTTGTCGACCACGCGGGCGCAAGGTAGACCGCAGCCGCGTGTTGTCGCCCCAGAGCACCGCCATCCCTCGCATCACGCGCATGTCCGCGCATTGGCGTCGCACACGAGCACAGACGCCGGCGGTTGCGCTGGCGTGCGCCCTGGCCTTGACCACGCTGTGGTGGATCGACGCGTTGTGGAGCGCGATGCCCGCAGACCCACACCTGCTTGTCTACGGCACCTGTCTGGCGCTGGCAGGGGGCGCGGTGACCGGTGCCTGCGCTTCGTTGATCTACACGTTCACGGACATGCTCCCACGCTGGCTGCGCTGGTCGTTGTGGCCGAGCGCAGCAATCGCCGCCGGCGTCGGGCTCGCGATTCGCCTCGGTGCGCTGTCGCGACTCAAGGGGCACTACAGCACCACCGCATGGACCGTGCTGAGTGGCACCGCCATCGTTGGCCTTGTGATGGGCCTGTTGATCGCGTGGGCCCAGGAGCACGCACGGCAAGACCACCAACGGCGATCGACCGTCGCGCGCCTCGGTCTCGGGTTCTCGTTGCTGATCAGCGCTGGCGCGATGTGCTACGTCGATCGCGTGATGTACGTCGGCTTGTATCCGGACCCGCACAACGCGTTGGGTGCGGGTTCCATCCTCGCCCTCGCGCTCGGCATGCTCCTGTGCGCGAGGCCGCTGCGACTGCGCACGATCGGACTGCACGAGGCGACGCTGCTTGCGCTGATCGGGAGCGTGCCGCTGTGGGCGACGCTGCGCGCGGAAGACAATCAGTTCCATGCGTTCGGTCAGCGGCCTTGGAGCCTTGCACTGCTTCGCTCGGTGCGCGCGGTGCTCGACATGGATCGCGACGGCGCATCTGCGCTGCTCGGTGGCGGAGACTGCAACGACGCCAATGCACACGTGCATCCCCTGGCGCGTGAGATCCCGGACAACGGCATCGACGACAACTGCTTCTTCGGCGACGCGCACCGGCGCGCAATGCTGGTGGACAACACACCGGTGCCCAAAGACGCATCGCCATTGAATGTCGTGCTGATCACAGTCGACACGCTCACGTACAACCGGATCGGTAGCTACGACGCACGCTACGGGCGCATGGGCCGCAACACCATGCCGAACCTCGACGCGTGGTCACGACGCGCGACGATCTTCCGTCAGGCCTACGCGGCAGGCGGTTGGACCAGCATCTCGCTCGCAACGCTGATGCGCGGTGTCTATGCGCGCAAGCTGCATTGGTCGCGCTTCCATGAGACGTCCCGTTTTCGCTTGATCCCGACCAAGGTCGAGCCGCGGCTGGCAGCGGACGAAACCCTGACGAAGATCTTTCCGCTCGCGTGGCAGGACCCACATCGCCCGCTGGCAGCCTGGCTCAAGCGACGCGGCATGCGCACGCATGCGGTGGTCGATGACGGGTTCTCGTCGATGTTGAGCGCGAGCCTCGGCTGCAACGAGGGTTTCGATCGCTACGAGGAGATCGACCAACAGCCGACGCATCGTCGCAACGATGCCGGTACCGCGGACCTCGCCATCGCTGCGCTCAAGGCTGCGCACAAGGGCGGCAAGCCGTTCTTTCTGTGGACGCACTTCTTTGGCCCGCACACCCCGAACGAGAACCACCGCCGCGTGCGGCTCTACGGTGATGCGATCCCGGATCTGTACGATCACGAAGTGCGCTTCCTCGACAACGAGCTCGGACGCCTGCTCACCGCGCTTCATCGTCTCCGCAAGAACACCGCCGTGTTCATCACGGCCGACCACGGTGAAGCCTTCGGCAAGGGCTACCGCAGCCACGGCTTCGACCTGACCGAAAGCATGATCCGTGTGCCGCTGATCGCGCGTGTACCTGGCTGGCCACGTGGCAGCGTGAACGCGCCCGTGGGCTTGATCGATCTGATGCCCACGATCCTGGAGATCACGCGCACGCCAGCCCCGACGTGGCTCGACGGAATCAGCTTGGCGCGGTTCGCGCTGGATCGGCGCCACGCCCCGGCGCGCACTTTCTACACCGACACTTGGCAGTACTCGCGCAAGGGCGAGCCGTTCACCGACTTGGTCGCGGCGTTCGATGGGACGCACAAGGTGGTGCTCAACCGCATCGATCAGACCATGGCCACCTACGTGCAGCGGGGAACACCCGACGCGCGCCCGACTGCTGCGCCAACCGCGGAGCACGAGCTCACCACGCAGCTGCGGGCGTACCTGGAAGAAACCGGCGGCACGCTGCAGATCGCCCCCTGAACCCGCGGGTTTTCCCGCGAATTTTGGGTTTCAAGCATCGTGTTTGCGGTTCGGTGGTCGCAAGGGTTCTTTGTTATGCTCGACCGCCCATGGATGCAGCGGACCGACTGTTCGGTGAAATCGCGGTGAAGCTGGGCCATCTCAGCCGCGAGCAGTTGGCCGAATGCATCCGTACCCAGTACGACTCCCCGGCCGGCACGACCCTGGGACACATCGCGCTCACGCTGGGTTACATGAGCGCGAGCGACGTCGAGACGGTGGCGACCGAGCAGTCGCGAAGCGGTCGCAAAGCAAAGCCACGGGTAGGCATCGTCGAGATCGACGCGACGCAAGGCGGGGTGGTCGAGGAACGGGTCAAGCACAAGGACGCCCGCTCTGCGTCGGCGCCACCGCAAGCCTCGCGCAACCAAGCACGCAACGCGCGCACCCAACCGAACCAACCGCCGATCGCTGCTGCCTACCGCGCACCGTCGAGCGCCCGAATCCCGGCCGCGCGCACCATCAGTGATTCACCGCCGGCCGAGCCGCGCGGCACGCAGAAGCCACCGGTCGAGGCCGCGCGCCCATCGCGACGCGCCGATCGCACATTGATCGGCACCGCACCCGGAAGCGCGGAGAGCGCGCCGGCGCACGAAGCGATCACGGTGATCCCACCACCTGACGATCAAGCGGGGTTTCCCGAGATCGAAGCCGGACAAGATCCTGAAGTGAGCTTCGAATCTCTGGTCAGCGTGGCACCCCGGGCACCTGCGGCCGCACCACCGACGCCAGACGCGGCGCGACGCCTGAGCACGCCGCCCGAAGCGAGCTTCGCGACGTTGGACGACTCCGAGACCGATTTCGGGACCTTGCTGAGCCAGCCGCCCAAGGCACCGCCTTCACCACCTGCAACCGGAACCATTCACGGCGTCGGCGCGCCGCAGCTGCCGTCACCGCCAACCGAAACCAAGGTCGCACGACCGCGCGCTGGAACCCTCGCGTTCGCTTCACCGGCAACGCCCGTGGAGCTCGCCAAGGTGACACCAAACGCCGACCGCAACACCCGTTCCGGAACCATGCAGCACTTCCGCGCAGTCACGCCTGCGCAGCCAGAGGACGTCGCAGCGAGCGCGGGCAATCCGGCCCCCTCGCCTTCGCCATCGACAAGCAACGAACGCCGACCGGTCGTGTCGCTCACGCCGACGCCACAAGGGCGCGCTACGTCACGCACGCCGCGTCGAGCCTCGGCGTGGTTCTCCAGTCTCCCGGCATTGATCACGAACGGCGCAACCGTCGGCGCTAGCCTCCCACCGCGCGCGGCGTTGGCATCGGCGGATCTCAAAGACGCTGCGCTCGCTCAGCTTCCCACCAGCGCTGAGCCATTCCTGTTCCGCGCGATCCGTGCCGCCATGGCGTCCGGAGCACAAGATCTTCACCTGCACCGCACCGCACCGATCATGACGCGGGTGCACGGATACCTGCAGCCGCTGCTTGGTGGCACTGCGCTGGGCGAGCGCGCGGTCGAAAGGTGTTTGGCCCAAGTGATGTCGGACGCGCAGTGGAAGCGGCTTAACGAGCGCGGCGAAATCATGTTCTCCCTCGAGGTTCCCGACGTGGGTCGTGCACGCGTCAGCGCCTTCCGCAGTGAGCACGGTTGCGACCTCGTCGTGCGTACGTTCCCCACGCAAGCGCGCGGCTTGGCCGAGCTTGGCCTGCCCGCATCGTTGGCGAAGCTGCTCGACTACGAGTCTGGCTTGATCGTGTGCACAGGACCGATCGGCAGTGGCGTCACCACGACCTTGGGCGCGCTCGCGGGTTGTGTCGTGACCGCCCGCCAAGGCCACGTTGTCACGCTGGAAGAGATCATCGAGCTGCGCTTGCCGAGCACGCGCTGCTTGGTGAGCCAACGGCAGCTCGGAACACATGTCAACGACATGGCGCGCGCGATGCGCGCCGTGGCACACGAAGACGCGGACCTGGTCGCAGTGGGTGATCTGCGCCACGCAGAAGACATCGCGCTGGCCTTGAGCCTCGCCCACGGTGGTCACTTGGTGTTGGCGGGTGCGCACGCGCGCGGTGCAGCGGATTGCCTCAATCGCCTCACGCGTCCATTCGGCAAGCACGATCAAGGTCAGGCCCGCGCGATGTTGGCGCAATCGCTCCGTGCCGTGATCGCCCAGCAGCTGGTCCAGCGCGCAGATGGCAATGGACGCGTGCCCGCGATCGAGCTGATCGTGGCGACACAGAGCGTGACGGACTTGATTCGCAAAGGTGCGCCGGTGGACCTGGCGGGGCTCTCGTCGAGCGGCAAGGCACAGAAGCTCGTCCCCTTTGAAGACTCACTGCAGCGACTGGCCGCTGCGGGCACCGTCGATGCCGCGGAAGCGGAACGCGTGGCCCACAATCGTTCGCGAGCAACTTGAACGGAGACGCGCCACGTGCCTGCGATTGATGACTACTTGCGCGCGCTGAGGGATCAGAAAGCCACCGCGCTCCACCTCTCGGCCGGACGACGTCCGATGTTGCGCATCGCGAGCAACGTAGTGCCGATTCAGGGCGAAAGCTTGCTCGACGATCTCGCGTTGCGCGCGCTGCTGAAGGAAGCGCTCGGCAACGATCGCTGGGACGCGTTCCAGCGCGACCATGACTGCGACTTCACGATGACAGCCGGAACACTCGGTCGCTATCACGGCAACTGCTTGATCACAGAGACCGGCCTCAGCGCAGTATTCGAGCGGATCGAGGACGTGCCGGAATCGCTCGACCATCTCGGTCTTCCATCGATCGGACAGTCGCTGATCGGCGCGCGTGCGGGCCTGATCTTGGTGTGCGGTCCCCATGGCTCAGGCAAATCGACAACGATCGCGGCCCTGATCGATCAGCTGAACGCGACGCAACGTCTTCACATCGTCAGCCTCGAGGCGCCGATCCGGGTGCTGCATCGGCATCAGCGCTCGATCGTGTCGCAGCGTGAAGTGGGTCGCGACACCGGTTCATTCGCCAACGCGATCCGCGCCGCGCTCAAGCAAGATGTGGACGTGATTGCTGTCAGCGAGCTGAGTGAGCGAGAAACGATCACCCACGCCATCGATGCGGCCCATCAGGGAGTGCTGGTGCTTGCAGAGGCGCACTCGTCGACACCGGTCTCCGCGATCGAAGGGCTACTCGGAGCCTTCCCCGAGGATGCACGCGTTCATGCGCGCGCAGCCTTGAGCGAAAACCTCCTGGGTGTGATCGGGCAGGTTCTGTGCCGCCACAAGGACGGCGGACGCGTGGCGGTCTACGAGGTCGTCCCGAGCTCAAGGGCATTCGCTGAAGCGATCCGAAACGCCGACGATCACGCAATGGAGCAGCACATCAGCGCAGGCGCGGACGGTTCCCACCGCCTCGACGACTCGCTCGCCGCCCTCGTCGAGCAGGGTGCCATCGACGGACGCGAAGCCCACCGCCGCGCGCGCGAGAAGAAGCGCTTCGCTCAACACGCTCCGAGCCTAAGCAACGGTTAGGTCGCAGGTTTCGGAAGCGCGTCGACCGCGATGCCCATGCTGTGGAAACCCTTGTCGACGTAGACGACGGTACCGGTGATTCCCGCTGCCAGCGGGCTCGCAAGGAACGCTGCCGTAGCACCGACATCCGCTGCTTCGATCGGTTCGGGCAAGGCCGCGTTGCGCCTTGTGTAATCGATCATGGTGCCGATGAAGCCGATCGCCGATGCGGCGCGGGACGCGTAGGGGCCGGCGGAGATGCAGTTCACGCGCAAACCACGTTGGTGACCCATCTCGTACGCGAGCGTTCGCGTGTCGGACTCGAGCGCTGCCTTCGCCGACGACATGCCGCCGCCGTATCCAGGAATCACCCGTTCCGACGCCATGAAGCTCAGGCAGTTGAACGAGCCACCCTCCCGCATCAAGGGCGCGTAGCGCTGCACCATCGAGACAAACGAGTAGCTGCTGGCGCCGATCGCCGCGAGATAGCCCTTGCGACTGGTTTGGCTCAACGCATTCTTGACCTCGGGACCGTTTGCGAGGCTGTGGATCACGATGTCGAGCGGCTTTTCGCCAAAGTCAGCCACCAATTGGTTCGCCACGCCCTGAATGCTGAAGTCGCCGCGATCCTTGTAGCGGCGGCTCTCGCGCACGTCCTCAGGCGCGTCCTCTAACGTGTCGTAATCCGCATCCAACGCGTAGATGCGCTCGAAGGTCAGCTCGCGCCCGTCGCTCATCTTGAGTGAGTCCGCGATCTTTCCGAGCTGAATCAGCTTCGTGAAGATCGTGTAGGCAGGTGGCCACGTTCCGACGCACACGCTCGCGCCAGCCTCCGCCAAGTGCTTCGCGATCGAAAAGCCAAAGCCGCCGTCATCGGCCACGCCCGCGACCAACGCGCGCTTGCCGGTCAAATCAATCTTGAGCATCGCGTTTCCTTCAGCCGATCTGCTGCGACAGGTACTGCTCTTTGCCGATCTCGTTGATGATGTGGAGCTGCGACTCCAGCCAATCGATCGCGTGCTCTTCGCCCTTCAAGATGCGCTCCAAGAGCTCGCGCGTGCCGTGATCGCCCTTGTCGCTGCAAACCTTGATGCCCTTGTTCAGACGATCGACTGCTGCCACTTCGAGCGCGAGATCGGCGCGATGTTGTTCGACAGCGTCCTCACCCACCTTGACTGGGTTCAAGCGCTGCATGTTGGGCGTTCCGTCCAGGTACAAGATGCGATCGATCACCGCGTCAGCGTCGCGCATTTCCTCGATCGACTCTTCCTTCTTCTTCGCGGCGAGCTTCGTGTAGCCCCAGTTGGCGCACATTTTCGCGTGGATGAAGTACTGGTTGATCGCCGTCAGCTCTGCGGTGAGCACGTCGTTCAACAGCGCGATGATTTCTGGGTCGCCCTTCATGTCGCTCCTGTGAAGCCGCACGTCGAAAGACAACGTGACGGCTGTGAGCCGCACGTCGAAGAGGCGTGGCGGCTGTGGAACCGCGCGTCGTTGGCGACGCAACAGTTGGCCGGTTTCTACCAGCGAGGCATCGCGATGGCGAGTTGTGCAATGCGGTCGAATGCGCTGCGCACGCGATTGAAAATGCAATGCAAGAACAACACGCGAGAAGGCGCGCGTGTCTGCCCCCCGAACAATCTCAGGCGACGTCGGCGACGTACGTGCTCAACACGGGCAAGTGCCGCACCGAGCTCCGCGCTTCGTCGAGCAGCTCTTCCACGGCCGGCGCGCAGCCACCGCAACGACCGGCGGCACCACAGCGCTCGGCAACCTCGTCGACCGTGCACGCGCCTTCGCAAATGGCTGCGCGAATCGCTCGGTCGTTCACACGGTTGCAGTGACAAACAATCATCGTCGTCGCTCGGGAAGCGTCCCTACCTGGGATCATCGGCTGGGGACGCTGCGGACTGTAGCGCTCAGTTGTTGAAAATCAATGTCATTTTCAGACGCACCAGGCCGGGCGACGAGCACTTTGCAGACGTCTCTTCTTTAGCCACCGATTACAAATACTTACGACGACTGTTCGCGGAACCAGGAGCAGCTGAGGACGGGGAGGCGCGGGTACTTCGGCAGACCGGGCTCAGTCTTAGCGGCCTCGCACAGCACGAACGTCGATCCGCGCGTGGACGTCACTGTACGCCGATTCTCACAGCGCTCGCACAAGCCTTCGCTCATCGCCTTGCCCTCACCGCGACGCGCTAGCCGCCGATCGAGTCCAGGAACGTTTGGACCTCGGTGAGCTCAGGATCCAGCGATTTGGCTTTGCGTGCCCAGTGCCCGGCGCGGCGCGTGTCACCGGTCGCGTGTGCGATCTGGGCTTGGCGAAGGAACGCCATCGCTTTCGTCATCGCCACCGGCTCATCCATCATCGACAACACGCGCAACGCTTTCATCGCCGTGTCGTGATCGTTGCGACGGTAGGCAAGCTCGGCGAGCTCGGCCGCGATCGCGTCGCTCGTGCGATCGGTTTCGAACGCGGTGTTGAGCCAACCCAAGCGTGAGTCTTCGTCGCCCATCGTTTCCGCAATGCGCGCCATGCGTTGCTGCAAGCGAGCGAGCTCAGGCGAGCGCTTCTTCTTATGGCCCGCAATCGCTTCTTCCAGCATTTGCGATGCCTCCTGAAGGCGACCGAGCTTCGTGTACGCGTCGACCAACAGCAGCATGGTCTGCTCACTGTGCGGCTCGATCGTGTGCGCATCGGTCAGCGGACCCAGCGCGTCCTCCGCGTTGCCCGCCGCCAACATCAGCTCGGCGACACGATGCAAGAGTGGCAAGCGCGCGGACTTGTCGCTGGTCGCGGCAGCGTCGGCAAGAAGGAGCTGTGCCAGCTCTGCGTGGGCGCCCGTGCGCTCGTACACATCACGCAAGGCACGCGCGATCGCCACGTTGTCCGGCAAAGCGCGACGCGCGGTCTCCAAACCTTCGCGCGCATCCTCAGGCCGACCGACGTTGTCCGCCGCTTCAATCAGTGAGAGCGCAGCAGCGGCCAACGCATCGTCTTGTTCAACGTCGACCAAGCGGCGACAGGTCTGAATCACGTCGTCCCAGCGGGCTGCAGCGGTGTCCAGGTCGCGGAGCATGCGCAACGCCTCCACGTCGAGCGTCGCGCGCCGGACCCAATCCGCGAGCGTGCTTCGTGCCACGTCATGGCTTCCCAGATCAGTCAGCACTTGCACCAATCGCAGGGTCGATGCGCGCTCCGCCCCGTGATCGGCATCTGCCGCTGCGCGCCCCTTGCGGGTCGCCAATGCCTCCACCAACAGACCACCGATCTCGGCCGGCGCAATCGCATAGGCCGCGTCCAAGTCCGAGACGGCCGAGCCGAGCTCCTCGAGCGTGGCGTAGAGGTCGGCGCGAATACGCAGCAGGTCGACGCGGGCACTGTCGCTGGCCGGGTGCCCATCCAACAGCCGCGTCACGTCGTCGATGGCGGCACGATGCTCGCCAGCCGCAGCCAAGTTGCGCGCGAGCTCGCCGAGTAAGCTGAGATCTTCAGGAACGATCTGCAGCGCCTTGCGCAAGGCGTCCGAAGCGGCCGTCGTGTCCGAAAGCTCATCTCGATACAAACCGGCAGCGTTCTTCAAGCGCGCGACCGACTCCATCGACGGCGCCAAACGCATCGCCTCTGCCACCATCAAGTCCGCAAACGGGCGCCAGTCCGAGCGTTCCGCGTACCAACGCTCGAGACGCTCACGAATCGGCGCGTGGTGCGGCGCGACGCGATAGCCGAGCTTCAAGGTCTCCTCGAGCCGCTGCGTGTCGTCGAGCTGTGTCCAGATCTCGATCAGGCGCTCGCAAAGCTCGATGGCTTCATCGCCACTGACCAACGGCAAGATGCGCAGCATCAGATCGGCGCGCTCGCCTGCGTCGCCGTCACTGCCCACAAGCGCCAGGAGCGCGCGGAGCAGGCCCACGTGCTCTGGCATCCAATCGAGCGCGTTGCGGTACACGTCCATGGCGTCCTGCGGACGATCCGCAGCAAGCAGACCGCCCATGCGCAGGCCGAGCTCGGCGATCTGTTCCCGATCCTGCGTGTCGCGCGCCCGATCGAACTGACGCTGCAGCAGATCTGCCAGCTCCGAATTCATGCCGCGACGCTCGTAAATCGAGCCCAAGAGCGCTCCGCCCTCGACCGCGTCGGGATCGTCATTGAGCAAGTCCTGCAACACACCGATCGCGTCGCCTTCCGCATGACACGCATCGATCAAGAAGCGTGCGTAGGCCAAGCGCGCGGCGTTGCGCTCCGTCGGATCCAACAGGGCATCCAACACCGCTGGCATCTGCGCGTCGAAGCGCTTGCGGTCTCCCAGACGCGTCAACACATCCATGTATTGGCGCCACCGCGACGGCGAATCGTTCTCGAACAACCACTGCTGCGCCTGTGCCGCGATCTGCAGGTCGCCACCCTCCGCACTGGCCGCATCGGCAAGGCGTTGGAACAACGCAACCCGGGCTTCATCGGGCGCCGCTTCCGCCGCCTGCTTCAACCACGGAAGGGCGCCCTGTGCGTCGCCACGGGCGATCCGCGCTTCAGCCAAGGTCGTATAGACCCACGTCGCCAGGTCGGGATCGGTGGACCGTTGCGCAGCTTCGGCCGCGGCACGCAACAGCGCCTCGGCGCGGTCGGGCTCGCGCAGACGAAATGCCAGCTGGACACCTTCGCGCAGCGTTTCAATCGGCGCACCTTCGCTCAGCGCGATCGACTCGTACCAACTGAGCAGCATCGGCTCATCGCCCGAGGCCCGCGCCACCTCCGCATAGAGGTCCAAGAGCTCCGAGGTCTTTTCGACCTTCAGCGCGTCGTTCAGCAGGCGCTTGGCGACGTCATGTCGCGGTGATCGCGCGAGCGCTGAGCGCAACGCGGCGACTCCAGAGGCAAGTGTCCGCTTGTCCGCCAGATCGAGCTGCGCCAACTGGTAGGCGGCGTCCGTCGCCACCGTCGCCAACTCCTCCGTCACTTCCGCGTCGAGGATCTGCTGCAACACTCGACGCTGCTCGCCACGATTGCCGCGCGCACCCGCCACCGCGGCAAGCTTCAACGACGCCTCAATCACACAATCGCCCGATCCCTCGACACGCGCATACATCGCCGAGGCGCGATCGAGGTCGCCCAAGTCGAGCTCGATCACTTCACCCACGCGAAGCAGAAGCTGCGCAGCCACCTTTCGGGCTTTCTTGGTCCGCTTGCGCGCGACGGCTTCCGACAACGCGGTGAGCACGTCGATGTAGCGCTGCTCTTGGCCGAGGCGATGCGAGAGGGCGCGCGCGGCATCGCCCAACGTTGTGGACTCCGCGTCCAGCTCGACCGCGCGCAGACGCGCATCCAAAGCCTCCGCGTGCCGACCAAGCGCTTCCAAAGCATTCGCTCGTGCCGCAGTGATCAACGCCTCGGCGGCTGGCTCATGCGGCGAGCGCAAACGGTTGTCGATCACGCGCAAGGAAAGCTCGTGCTCTCCGCGCGCCGCGAGCGCTGCCTGGAAACGCGCACCTTCCACATCGTGCTGTGCAGCGGTTTCCAACGCCGATTCGAGCAGCTCTTGTGATTGCGCTTCATCGCCGCGCGCCCGGGCCATCTCATAGAGCTCGAAGAACGTCTCACTCGGGCCAACGCCGACAATGTCGGTGGGCGCGATACGGCGCAACATCATCAACAGGCCGCGAAACGCGCGCTCGGCGCGATCGTGATCGCCCTGCTCTTTCGCCAGCTGCCCCAGTAGATGCTGCGCGCCGGCGTGGGCCAGATCCATCTTGGTCGCGTTCTCGAGGTTCTCGAACGCCGCGTCCACGTCGCCCTGTGCGCGCGCAACCTTCGCCAGCTCGAAGTGCACCTGCGCGCGTTCCGGTGTGCGCTTACGACCGTAGCCATCGATCACGCGCTGCAGAACCACGCGCGCGTCGGCGAAGCGCTGGGCCGCCACCAAACCGTTCGACAACAGCAACTGCAGATCGCGATCGTCTGGAGCCAGCTCCACCGCGCGCTCCAAGCTCGGCACCGCACGAGCCAAGTCGGTGAGGCGTTCGCGGCACACTTCAATCGCTTCACGCAAACGCGCCAAGCGCTCGGCGGCATCGGTTACGTGATCGGCGGTTTGCGTCAGCAACGTGACCAAGGCGTCCCATCGCGCCTGATCGCGATACACGGAGGCCAGGAGCGTGCGCACCTCGATCGCCGTGGGGTCTTCGGCCAACGCCCGTTCCAAGTATTCCTGCGCGCGTGCCGGCTCGCCGGAGGTCAAGCGTGCGCGCGCGAGCTGAAGCGCAACTTGAGCGCGTTCGCTCTGCGGCACCGACGCCAACCGACGTTCGAGCCATTCGGCGGCACCGGCGTGATCGCCTTTGGCGGTGTGCAGGCGCGCGAGCGCATCGGCCGCATCACCTTGAGGCTCGAGCCCAAACAGCTTGCGGTAAGCAGCAATGGCGCCAGCGGCGTCACGCAACTTGTTCTCGGACAGATCTGCGACGCGGCGCCACAAGCTCGCAGCCGCGCCAGTCTCCTGGGTCGTTTCGAGGCGTGTCGCTTGCTCGGCAAGGATCGAGGCGAGCTGCGGAATATCGCGTTGTGCTGTGAGTAGCTGCGTCACCGCGGCAATCGTCTCGGCGTGTCCCGGTTGATCCTCCAGGTTCGCGCGCAGCACCTGCAAGCGTCCACCCCGCGCCTCGATTTGGCCGAGGATGGTCGACAGCTCGATGCGCAGCGTGAGGCGCGCGGCCGCGTCGCCACACAACGTCAACTGGCGACGTCGGATCTGCAGCAACTCGGGCAAGCGATCGGCCGCACGGTACAGCTCTGCCAAGCGATCCAGCGCGAGGTCATCCGCTTCGTTGCGCTCGATCAATTGCCGATACAGCTCGGTCGCCAGGTCGCTGCGCTTGATCTCGAGCGCCAAAGCCGCTGCTTCATGAAGCAGGCGTGATGCCTCGGGCTCGGACACCAGACGCGCAGTCGATGAGAGCAACTCGATGGCGAGGCTTTGGCGATCTCCGGCCACAAGCAGTGGCGCACGCGATGCGACGCCGTCGAGCAAGCAACGCTCGATTGCAGCGCGATCCATGTTGCGATCACCGCGTCGAACCACATCGGTGGCGCGACCGATCAACAGTTGCGACACCGATTCGAGTAGCGCGCCGTCAGCGCTCACGTGCTTCTGCGCTGTGATCAACGCTTCGTGCAGGGGCTTCACGTCGCCCGGGCTCAGCTCGGCCAAGCGCAACAACGTGTCGACCAACCCGCGGCCTGGCTCACGCCGCTGGAGCTCGGCCAACATCAACAGTGTCGGCGCGTGGTTCGGTGCGCTCTCCAGCGCCTTCGTCAACGCCGCGATCGCGCGCGTAGGATCGGCGCAGTGGTCGCGGAACCAGGTCGCAACCAAGCTTTGAAGCTCACGCATCAAGCCCGCAGACAACCCACCGGTGGATGCCAAGGTGGCTGCCATCGCCTGGGCGAGCGCGGGCCAATCGTTGCGCGAGCCAGCGGCGGCCTCGAGCGCTTCGATCAGCAGCGGTTCCACCCGCGCTGCAGTCACGACGTGATCGAGCGTGATCGAGGTGGCGCGCTCCCAATCGCCCAGCTTCGACGACAAGCGGACCGCGGCTTCGCACAGGCCCAGTTGGTGCGGTGCGATCGTCGCGGCCGAGACGTACGCCGAGAGCGCACGGGCATCGTCTTTCAGGCGCGATTCGAGGATCGTCCCTTGCTCGTAGTACAGCTCCGCCGCGCGCGGGCTGTCGCTGGCCAAGGCGTCGATCGTCTCGGCGTAGGTCGCCACCGCCACGTCCCACGCATCGAGTTGCTGCGCCAGACGTCGAATCTCGTTCTCAATGACGCGGTCACTCGGGACCAGCGAGAACGCGCGCTTGTAGAGGCTGAGCGCTTGGGCGGGATCGTTGCCGCGCTTCTCAAGCAGTTGCGCCGCTTCTGTCAGCACCGCCGCTTTGCCAGCCGCGTCGGGGACCGCCAGCAAGCGCGAATCCGTCAGCGAAACGATGCGCTGCCATTCATCGGTCTCGCGAAACGCCTGGACCAATGCCGACAGCGCGGTCGGACGGCACTCGGGATCCTCCACCAGCGCGAGCAAGCCTTCGCGGGCGTCGGCGCGGCTCGCATTGGCCTGAAGAGCAACACGATAACTCTTTGTCGCCAACAGCGGGTCGCGCAGCCGCTCGCGATACGCGTCGCCCAAACCCACGTACAGATCAGTGAAGGTCGCAGTCTCGCGGTCGGCAGCTGCGCGCAACACTTCTGCCAGCTCCGGCCATCGGCTGGCGCGGCCAAGCAAGTCGATCAATGCACGCGCAGTCTCCGCGTCTTCACCGAACTCGCGCTCGATCTGACGCCAGGTCCCGATCGCGCCTTCCACATCGCTCAGATGCTCCGCCTGCACGCGAGCGATCACGGTGAGGTCGGCACGACGGCGCGGCGAGGCGCCAAACAACGCGGCGCGTTGACCGAGCATGCGGTTGAGGTCCGTCCACGACTCGAGCGCTCCGTACAACGCGATCAGCGCATCGATCGCTTCGTTGTCCTTGGGGTCGATCGCGAGCCGATCGTTCCAGGCCTTCAGCGCGCGCGCGCGATCACCCTGCTGCTCCGCGAGCTTCGCGAGCTGACCCAACGCGCGTTGACGATCGGCTTCCTCTGGCTCGAGCGCGCACAGTCGCTCGACGATCCGCATGCGCTCGTCCTGCTTGTCGACGCCATCCAGCAGCTTCGCCAGACGCCGCGCGGCACGCAGGTTGGCTTCCGGCAGCGCGTCCAGCTCCAACACTCGACGATAGATCTCGACCGCTTCGGAGGTGGCACCGAGCAAATCAGCTTGAGCGCGCGCCGCTTCCAGCAACAAACCGGCGGCGTCAGCGGGTCGTTCCGCCGTCTTCGCCGCATCAGCAAAAGCGCTGGCGTAACGATCGTAGCGACGCGTGCGCTCGGCGAGCTGACGCATGCCGTCTTGCACTTCGGGGCTCGCATCGACCTGCAACAACAACGCCTGATAGTCGACCGCGCGCGCTTCCTTTCCCTGCGCGGAGAGTCGCTCGACCAGCTCGCGCAACGTGGCAACGCGTTCCTCAGCGTTGGCGAAGTCGAGACGTGCCTCCAACACGCGGACGATCTCGTCCTTCTTCTTCTTGCGGGTGTACGTCTCCTTCAGTTGCTGGAACGCGTTGCGACGCGCGTCGGCTGGCAACGCAGCCAAGGTGAGAATGCGCTCCAACAGCGCGAGCGCCACCGCGTCGTCCTTGTTCTGCTCGAGCAGCGCGCGCACCTGCTCCAACGCGAGGTCAGCGTCATTGAGCTCGGTCAGCGCGCATTCCGCGATCTGTTCACGCAGCTTGCGCGCGACGTCGGCAGGAACCACAGCCAAGCGCGCGACCCACAGGTCGACCAGGTCGCGATGACGGTTCTGTCGCTCCAACAAGCGTTCGAGTGACGCGGCCAGGCTGGCTTTGCCCGGCTCCAAACGGAACAGCGCCATCAAGTAGCCGATCGCGCGATCGGGCTCGCCAGCGAAGTCCTTCGCGACGTGTGCCGCTTCATCCAAGAGCTGCATGCGACGACCGGTGTTGGTCGCGCTCTCGATCGCACGATCATAGAGCGCGAGCAGATCCACCCAGCGCTCCGCCACCGTGTACGCGACTGTCAGGCGTTGAAACGCCCACTCGGCTTGTGCGTCCACCGCAAGCACTCGCTCCAAGAGCTCGGGTAGCTCGCGACTGTCCTCGCCGAACCACGCTTCCTGGAAGCGCACCGCGCGCTGACCGATCTCCGACGCCAGCTCCGCGTCGATGTCCGCGCTCAATACCGCGCGAAATAGTTGGCTTACGTCGGACGGTCGTTGAAGCGTCTCGGCAAGGTTCTCTAACTTGTCCCAGTGAGCAGCGCTCGATGGGTTCTTGCGTGCGGATTGAATGGCTGACTCAAGCTCTTTCGAGTCAACCGGCGTGGAGGATGATCGATCAGCCACTCAGCGATACTCCCGCGGTGAACGGCAACTATAACGAAAAGCATTCGGTCCGATCCATCGCGGATTCCTGATTCTCCAAGCCAGTGCGGCCCGAGATCACTGGTGATCTTGCTGCACACACATCGCGGGTGATCTCGCCGCACACATCGTTTCAGAGCTCGGTGAGCTTCTGTCGGATGCGCTCCGCGTCAGGAGCGGTGGGTGCGAGCTTCAGGTAGCGCTCGAACGCGGCGCGCGCGTCGTTGTTGCGGCCCATCTTCATCGTGGTCATGCCCAAGCCTCGCCATGCCACCGCGTGACGTGGCGCTGCGGTGACCGCCTCTCGATAGAGCGCAAGCGCCTTGGGCAATTGGCCCTGGACGAACGCCGCCGATGCCTGCGTCACCAGCCCACTGACGTCTACGCTGGCAGGCTCAGCTGCGCGGCGCGATGCCGCGCGACGCGATGCGTCCCTGACCACGAGCGGCGGCGACGCTTCGGCCTCGATGACCGGCGTGGCACGCGGCGCTGGCGATGGCTCCGGAGCGAGCGCGACGATCGGCTCGCTCCGAGTGTCTTCAGGCACGGTGACGAGCGGCGCGGCGGTCGTTGTCGCGCGGATTGATGGCGTCGGCGCATCGACGAGCGGTGTGGCGACCGTTTCGTCATCGGAACCGGTGATCCATAGGATCGCGACACCGGTCAGCAGCAACGCGCCAACGCCAGCGTAGAGCGGACCTCGCTTCTTCGTGGGGGCCTGCATGTCGAGCGTACGAACGCGATGGGTCTCCATCGTGTACTGGTCGACGGTCTGATCACCGCGCGCATCGCTGGCCGTGTTCGGAATGAACGCATCGGGGAACGTCTCCACGTTCCAGACCTTGGCGCCTTCCGGCAGTTGGTGCGTGACCACGACCTGCGCAAGCGCGTGGAGCATCGCGGTCGCGGATTCGAAGCGTTCCTCGCGCGGACGCGACATGGCGCGCAGGATGATTTGCTCGAGCGCAGGCGGACAATCTCGACGCAGCGCGCTGGGCGGCGTGACCGGATCGCGCAAGATCGCGGCGAGCAGCTCCGTCATGCTTGGCGCGTCGAACGGCATCCTTCCGGTGACCGCTTCGTAGAGCACCACACCCACCGCATAGAGGTCGGCGCGTTGATCCACTTCGCCGCCACGTAGTTGTTCCGGTGGCATGTAGTCTGGGCTGCCGATGACGGTGCCCTCCACCGTCACGTTGCGCTCCGTGATGTCCCGCACCATTCGCTTCGAGATGCCGAAGTCGACGAGCTTCAGCAGGTGCTCACCGCTGCGCTCGCGGCTGAGCATCAGGTTCGCTGGCTTCACGTCGCGGTGGACCACGCCCGCTGCATGGGCGGCGACCAGACCCGACAGCAGCTGGCGTCCCACGTCGACCACGGTTGCAATCGGCAAGCGCTTACGCTTGAGCAAGTCGAGCAGCGGCTTGCCCTCGAGCAACTCCATGACCATGTACGGCGCCCCGTCGGAAAGCTGACCGAAGTCGTAGACCTGCCCCACGTGACGATCACGGATCGTCCCGCACACCTTCGCCTCACGACGGAAGCGCTCGATGATGTCGTCGCGCGTCGCGAGCGCTTGATGCACGATCTTGATCGCTACGCGGTGGCCGATCGCTTCGTGCGTCGCCTCGTAGACGGCACCGTTGGCGCCGATGCCGAGCAGCTGCGTGATGACGTACTTGTCACCTACGCGGTAACCCGGCTCCAGTCGCGGGAGATCGCGCGCCGCATCGTCGAAGACGCTGTCGTGCGTCAAAGCGGCACCACGCATAGGCCCAGCGTGCACGCGCCGTTGCAGCACGTGCGCCCGCCGCCGCACTTGAAGCCGCAACCGCCGCAGTTGTCAGAATCCATGAGCAGGTTGACGCACTCGGTGCCGCAGCATGACAACACGCCGCAGTCGACCGTGCATGCGCACTTGTTGCTTTGGCCATTGCCGTTTTCGCGCCGACAGTCGCCCTGGCAACACTGCGCGACGAAGCCGCAACTGTTGCCACACGCGCCGCAATTGCGGTTGTCATCATCGAGATCGCGACATTGCCCGTTGCAGCAATCTTCACCCGCCGCGCAGACGTTGCCGCAGCCCGCGCAATTGTTGGCGTCGTTGCTGACGTCGACGCAACTGCCGCCGCAGTTGATCTCGCCCGCCGCGCAGCACAGGCCGTCGACGCATGTGTCCCCGCTGTCGCAGGTCACACCGCAGCCGCCGCAGTTGAGCTCGTCGGTGGTTGGATCGGTGCAGGCCTCGTCGCAACACGTGCCGCCCGCGCTCTCGCACGCTGTGCACGAACAAATTTCGGCTTGGCACGCGCCGTCACAGCAATGCTCCGTGCTGCCGCACACCACTCCGCAACCACCGCAGTTGTTGGTATCGACTTCGGTGTTGCTGCACGCACCGCAGCAGGCTTGCCCGACATCGCACGCGACGCCGCAACCACCGCAATGGGCTGTGTTGGTCGTCGTGTCGGCGCATTGTCCTGAGCAACAACTGGTTCCGCCGCAGCTGGTGTCGCAGCTGCCGCAGGCGCTCGGATCACTCTGTAGGTCGACGCACTGGCCGGCACAGCAGGTCTGACCGGCGCCGCAGACGTTGCCGCAGCGACCGCAGTGGCTGGCGTCGCTGTTCAAGTCGAAGCCCTCGTCCACCATGCCGTCGCAGTCCTCGTCATGCTGATTGCCGTCGCACGCTTCGGCGGTCGGCACAGGCGTGACGCAGGCCAACGCGTCACCCGCGCACTGACGTGTGCCGGTACGACAGTCGCCCTGCAGCGCGTCGTCGATACAGAACGTGTCGAGACCGGCAATGTCATCGATCACTGCGTTGCAGTCGTCGTCGATGCCCGGATTCAGACAGGTCTCTGGGCTGGGTCCTTGATCGCCCACGCAGTCGCCCCAGAGGCTGCCGTCGCAAGCTTGCGACCCGATCGTGCAGGCACCGATGCCCGCGGTTCCTGAAGGGCCGGCGTAACAGGCGCGCGAATCGCTTCCGCTGCAACCACACTGCTCGTCGACGTGGCCGTCGCAGCTCTCATCGAGCGCTGTCGCGGACGGCGCCGTACACACTTCCGCGGTCGGCACGACGGCGCCGACACAGCTGTTGTTCCCACCGCATACGGTCGTGCCAGACGCGCAGACGCCGAGGCATTGATACGAACCGTTGACCAGCTGGCACCCGGCGGAGGCGGGGTAACACCTGCCCCCAGTGTCCTCGTCGACTGTCCCGTCGCAATCGTTGTCGCTCTGATCGCAGGTCTCTTCCGTGGACGCGGTCGTTGGCGCGCACACTGCGATCGCACCGACGCAGCGCAACAGACCCGCGGCGCACGCGCCCTGCATCGTGGTGTCGCACGCTGCGTCGTCGATCTCGTCGGCCTCGTCGTCGCAGTCGTCGTCGCGACCGTTGCATTGCTCGGGCATGTCGATGACCTGACCAAGGCACTGGCTCCAGCGGCCGCTGACGCACAGGCGCTCGCCACCGCGACACGGCCCATGATCTGCTGTGCCCGGTGTTCCGTCGTAGCAGGGCTCGGTCACGGACCCACTGCATTGCGGCTCACCGCCGGTGCCTCCGCTTCCTCCAGTCCCCCCGCTGCCTGCCGTGCCACCAGTACCTGCCGTTCCGCCGCTGCCGCCACTACCGGCGGTCCCGCCGCTGCCGCCACCTTCGATCGCAAGACAGAAGTGACGCACGCATTCCTCGCCGGTCTGGCAATCGCTGTTGCGCTCGCAGGTTGGGTCCGCGTGTTCGGCGCGATCGAACGCGCAGCCGGCAGCGACCCAGACCCATGCGGCGATCATCCAGATGCGTCGTGCGCCAATGGTCCGCTTGTCCACGTTGGCTCCAATGCGCAGTGGCGCCATTACAACGCTCCCGACAGCCAGAGCACGCCACCATCTGGCGTGGGCGCGACAGCGAGTTGCGTGGACGCGCTGTGGTCGTCGTCGCGGCCACTGAGACCGATCACCAACATCACGGCTCCACCCACCAACAGCGCTCCACCCATTGGCATCAGGATGTTGGCGACGGTTGCTTGCGATTCGGCGTCGCTGAACGCGGCGTCGGCGGCGGCGGCGCTGTCTTCATCGGTGACATCGATGCGCTTGTAGTCGTCGAACGACGATGACGCAGACGAAGCGAAGAGGATGCCCGCAATGCCCACACCCGCACCGACAGCGAGCGTCGCGATCGACACGATCGTCAGCACCGGGCTGTCGTTGTTGGTCGCAGACGCGGGCTGGCTCGGTGTGACAGCGACAGGTTCTGTGCTCGTCTCCGCGCTCGCAGCCGAGGGCAGGACCAGCTCAGGAATCCCGAACAGACGACGGACAGTTGATGCCATGCCGCTCACGAGCTGCTGCGGATCACCGATCGCAGAAGCACGCGCCGGGTCATCGTTGGAAGCCACGTCGAAGTGCACGAGGTCGAGTTGGAGCGCACCGTTCACCATCGAGATCGAGCGCACGATCAACCCGTTCACCTGCGCCATGCCGGCAATCGCTGAAAGGCATGCGCGCGTTTGATCGGAGCAGCCCGCGTTGAGCTGGATTTCCTCGAACGCCATCGGCGATACCTGCGGCCGATCGATCCCGGCGATCGTCGTGAGGTCGCGCAGGAGCGCCGCATCGATCGCGTCCACATCCACGCCCAAGCTCGCGGCGTCGGAGCGCAAGACGATCACGCTGGCGGACGCGGCCGGCGCTCGGTCGGAATCTTGCGCGGCAACCGGCGATGTCATCAGGCAGAAACCCGCGCCTGTCAGCATCACAGCTGCCAGCCATTCGCACGTCGCCATCGCGCGCATCTGCCGGTAAGTCATGCCCAATCCCGAGGGCCTGAAATTAGCACGCGGCTCGCGAAGGACGCGAATGCGGGGCCGCATTTGCCGCATGTGCTATGCACGCAGGCCCGTGACACGAATGTAGGCAAGAGAGGAATGCCATGACGAAACGGAAGTTGAATCTGTACAGCGCCCGCCTCACCGAGCCGAAGTCGCAAGGCGCTTCGCAGGCGATGTTGATCGGCACAGGCTTGAGCCAAGCCGACCTAGAGAAGGCGCAAGTGGGCATTTCGTCGATGTGGTACGAGGGCAACACCTGCAACATGCACCTCGCCGAGCTGGCTGGCGTCGTGAAGGAAGGCGTGCAGGCCGCGGGCCTGGTGGGCATGCGCTTCAACACCATCGGTGTCAGCGATGGCATCTCGATGGGCACCGACGGCATGAGCTACTCGCTGCAATCACGCGATCTGATCGCCGATTCGATCGAGACCGTGATGGGCGCGCAGTTCTACGACGCCAACATCTCGCTGCCGGGCTGCGACAAGAACATGCCCGGCGTCATGATCGCGATGGGTCGCCTCAACCGTCCGTCGCTGATGGTGTACGGCGGCACGATCAAGCCGGGTCACTTGGGCGAGCGCACGCTGGACGTGATCTCGGCGTTCCAGAGCTACGGAGAATTCCTCGCCGGTAAGATCGACGACAACGAGCGCCGCGAAGTGATCGCCAAGAGCTGCCCGGGCGCTGGCTCTTGCGGCGGCATGTACACGGCAAACACCATGGCGTGCGCGATCGAAGCGATGGGCATGTCGTTGCCATACAGCTCCTCGACGCCGGCGATGGACCCGGCCAAGCGCGAGGAGTGTCTGCGCGCGGGTCAGGCGATTCGCTTGTTGCTGGAGCGCGACATCAAGCCGCGCGACATCATGACGCGGGCAGCGTTCGAGAATGCGATGGTGCTGATCACGGTGCTCGGCGGCTCGACCAACGCGGTGCTGCACCTGATCGCCATGGCGCGCGCGGTCGGCGTGGACCTTTCGATCGACGACTTCCAGAAGGTCAGCGATCGGATCCCGTTGCTCGCCGACATGAAGCCCAGCGGCAAGTACGTGATGGATGACGTGCGCAACATCGGTGGCACGCCCGCGGTCATGAAGTATCTGCTCGACAACGGCTTGATCGACGGCACATGCATGACGGTCACGGGCAAGACGATCGCCGAGAATCTCAAGGATCTGCCGGGACTCACCCCGGGACAGAAGATCCTCCAGCCGCTGGACGCGCCGATCAAGAAGACCGGTCACATCCGGATCTTGAAGGGGACGCTGGCACCCGATGGCGCGGTCGCGAAAATCACGGGCAAAGAGGGCGAGTTTTTCGCTGGACCGGCGCGTGTATTCGATGCCGAAGAGGACATGCTGCGCGCGCTCGAAGAGAAGAAGATTCAAAAGGGCGACGTGATCGTGATCCGTTACGAAGGCCCCAAGGGAGGCCCCGGCATGCCTGAGATGCTGACGCCGACCAGCGCGATCATGGGCGCGGGTCTCGGTGAGCACGTGGCGTTGTTGACGGACGGTCGCTTCTCCGGCGGCTCGCACGGATTCATCGCGGGACACATCACGCCAGAAGCACAAGAAGGTGGACCGATCGCGTTGGTGAAGGACGGCGACAAGATCACGATCGATGCGGTGAAGAACGTGATCGACGTGGCGATCGAGCCGGCCGAGCTGCAGAAGCGCCAGGCCGCATGGAAGGCACCTCCACTGAAGGCGACGCGCGGCACGCTCTACAAGTACATCAAGACCGTGAAGTCCGCTTCGCTCGGCTGTGTCACCGACGAGTAGCGCTAGTCGCCCCCGCCTCCATCGCCACCGCAGCTGCTCTCACCACCGCAGCTACCTTCACCGCCGCCGTCACCGTCACTGGAGTCGGCGGCGTTGTCGTCAGCATCCGAACCCACGGACGAGCTGTTGCCAGACGACATGCTTCCGTCGTTGTCGCGCTGCCGAGCGCGCTCTTTGTCCGACAGCGTGCGCGTCGCTCCCTCGTTCTGCGCGCGAGCCTTCCAGCGCACGACCCAGACCACCACGAGGAGCGGCGCGAGATAAGCCATCAGCGAGCTCGCTTCACCGACGTTGCACGGGTTCATGGAGAGACATGCTCGCGCAAGTGATCGCGTAGCACCACGTCCGACGCGCCTCGTCGAGGCAGCATCACGAGCACGGCATGCCACGTGTGCTCCATGATGTGGGCATGGGGGAGGGATCGCGTACACGGACGTGGCCGAGATTTCTGTCAACAACGCCGTGTAGCTGCCGTACCCTTTTTCACCCCGTGTGATCGAATCCTCCCCGGCCACCCGCAGCCAGGCTGCAGCCCGCGACAACGTGGACCCGCGCGAGTGCACGCACGTCGCGTTGGCGGCTGCGCCCGTGCTGCAATTGGAAGTCACACCGGCAGGGCAGATCACGGCATGGCACGGCGGCGGAGCGGAGGCGCTGCAGACACCGGCTCACTGCCTGCTCGGTCGTTCGATCTACGAGACACACGCCGGCGAGCCCTGGCTGATCGATGGCTTCGAGCGTGCGCGCAGCGGGCAACCAGCGACGACCACCGGCCAATTGGAGGGCCGGCGCTTCCAGTGTCACTGGTCGGTGGTGCGCAACGATCACGGCGGCATGGAGCGCATCGTCGCCCTCGCGATCGACGTGACGCCGCATGTTCGCGCACAACGCTTGCAGCGCGCAGAGGCCGAGATCTTCAGCCGCGTCGCCGCCGACGGGAAGCTCTCCGACATCCTCACTGCGTTGTGCAGCGCGATGGAGGCCGACCTTCCCGGCGCGCGCGCTTCGATCCGCATGCTCAACAAAGATGGCTCGCGGCTGATGTTGGTCGCCGCACCAAGCCTGAACGACGACTTCCACGCCACCACCCATGCCCTCGTTGTCGGCACCGAGGGTGGCTCGTCGGGCTCTGCCGCTGCGCTCGGTCGTCCAGTCGTCACCAGCGACGTCGCAACCGATCCGTTGTGGGACGCGCTGCGCGACATCGCTCAACGCCATCGTTTGCTCGCGTGCTGGTCGATGCCGATCAAGAACAGCGCAGGCGCAGTGGTCGGCACGTTCGCGATCTTCCCGAGCACCGCACGCGGACCGGATCACGAAGAAGTCGCCGCCATCGAGCGCGCAGCTGACATCGCCGCCATCGCGATCGAACGCCACGCCACCCACGCGGCGCTGGCCCGCAGCGAAGCCGAACACCGCGCGCTGGTGGACAGCCTGAAACAGGTGGTGTTCCGCGTGGACCTGCTCGGCTGTTGGACATTCTTGAGCCAAGCGTGGCTGCCGCTGACAGGCAAGCGCATCGACGACAGCCTCGGTCAGCCGCTGATCGACTTCGTGCATCCGGACGATCGACAGAGCGCGGTCGACGTGTTGCAGCGCTTGGCGATCACGCCCGACAAGCCCCAAGACGCTGAGCTGCGCATGATCGCGCCCGACGGGGAAGTGCGGCGCGTCGAGCTGCGGGCCACGGCGCAGCGGGACGACTTCGGCCAGTTCACCGGAGCAACGGGAACCCTGGCCGACGTGACGGAAGCGCGGTTGATGCGCGCACAGCTGATGACCGCCGACCGGATGGCATCGGTGGGTCTGCTTGCCGCTGGCGTAGCGCACGAGATCAACAACCCGCTGGCTGCGATCGTGGCCAATGTGGAGTACGTGCGCGCCGCGCTCTCGCCGGGCTGGTCACCACCCGCAGGAATGAGCCCAAGTGAGCAAGCGGACGAAGTGACGTCGTCGTTGGAGGACGCGAGCGAAGCGGCACGGCGCGTACGCGACATCGTGCATGACCTGCGTGTGCTCTCGCGCGTAGACGGACGTGAGCGGCGCGTGATCGATGTGCAACGGACGATGGAAGGCACGGTACGCATCGCCTGGAACGAGATCCGTCACCGCGCACGACTGGTGCGTGACTACCGCGCGATTCCTCCGGTCGAGGCCAACGAAGCCGAGCTCGGTCAGGTCTTCTTGAACCTGCTCGTCAACGCGGCACAGGCGATCGTGGCCGGCAACGCCGACGAGCACGAGATCCGCGTCGCCACGTTCACCGACAGCGGCGGACGCGCGGTGATCGAAGTGCAAGACACCGGCGCCGGCATGCCTCCCGAAGTGGTGCGCGGGCTGTTCGAGCCATTCTTCACCACCAAGCCCGTCGGCGTGGGTACCGGCCTGGGGCTGGCGATCTGTCGCCGGATCGTCACCTCGCTCGGCGGTGCCATCGAAGTGCGCAGCGAGCTCGGCAAGGGCTCCGTGTTCCAGGTGGCGCTGCCGTCCGCGATCGGCGTGGCACCTGACGCCGAGGCGCCCGCGGTGCTCACGACGCAATCGGTCGCACCGAACGGACGCATCCTGTTGATCGACGACGACGAAGCTGTGATCGCCGCGGTGCGCCGGGCGCTGCGTTCCGGTGACATCACCTGCCTCACCTCTGCGGCCGACGCGTTGGAGCTGCTGCGCGCGGGCGCCAAGTACGACGTGATCATCAGCGACATGATGATGCCGAACATGTCCGGACAAGACTTCTACGAGGGTGCACTGGCGCTCGATCCGAAGCAGGCCGAGCGCATCGTCTTCTTGAGCGGCGGCGCATTCACGGATGGCGCGCAGGCGTTTCTCGATCGCGTGCCGAACCCGCACATTGACAAGCCGTTCGACCCAGCGGCCCTGCGTGCCCTGATCCGACGGACGATCGCGGCACACGAAACGGCATCGGACGAATGAAGCTCCTCGTCACACGCGTGGCTCAGGCTCGCCGCGCCAACTTGCCCTTTTGATGGCGCGCGGGATATCCAAGCTCATGCCCGCCAAGTTGCTCTCCTCTGCATCACGTCTCGTCGCGCGCGAAGTGGACCGCGCGTTTCGCCGCACTGCGCTGACCGCGCCTGCCATCATGCGACGCCGCTCCGCCGCCGAAGGCCTTGGACATGCCGAGCGCATGACCGGCTTGGGCGCCATCGCCGAGATCTACGCCCGCCCGGACTTGGTCGAAGACCCCCAGTCGTTCTTTCCGCGCGCCCACCCGATCGCGCCACAGATCAAGCGCGTGCGCAGCTACGGCAAGCGCGGCGAAGTGCTCGATCTGCGTTGGACGAGCGCCTATGAACCGTTGTGGGGACAAGCCGGCTTCATGCCCGACCTCACGATCACCGGCGTGGACTCCCGCGCCAGCGTGCGCACCAAGTACCTGGCGGAGACGCACAACTTGGTCGGTCACGCGCGCTGGTTCCGTCACGTGGATGGTGCGCGCCCGGCGGTGATGATCTTGCACGGATACCTCGCGGGGGAGCTCACGGTCGAAGAACAGATCTGGCCTACGCGCGCGCTGTTCAAGGCGGGCTACGACGTAATCTTCACGGTGTTGCCGTTTCACGGGGCGCGGAAATCCCCAAAGCGCCTGTTGGCTCCGCCGCGTTTCCCCGCGGCCGATCCGCGCTTCACGATCGAAGGCTTTCGCCACCTGGTGTTCGACCACATCGCGCTCACCGACTACATGCTGAGCGGGCGCGTCCAGAGCCTGGGTCTGATGGGCATGAGCTTGGGCGGTTACGGCGCCAGTCTCTTGGCGACGGTCGATCCACGCTGGTCGTTCGTGGTGCCAGTGGTGCCGTTGTCGTGCACCGCGCAGTTCGCGGCTGACACCGGGCGCTTCACCGGCACCTCCGAGGAGCAGGCGCTGCAGCAACAAGCGCTCGCCAGCGCGCAGCGTGCCGTGAGCCCGCTGGAACGTCCGGTGAAGATTTCGAACGATCGGATCGTGGTGATCGCCGGCGCAGCCGACCACGTCACCGGCCTCCCGCACGCCGAGCGTCTGGCGCGTCACTTCAACAGCGAGCTGGTCACGTTCAACGGTGGCCACCTGCTGCAGTTCGGTCTGCACAGCACCATGCTCGAAGCACTTCAGAAGGTCACGCGCTGACGGTGCGTGTCTCAAGCCCTGCGCGCAAGGTCAGAGCGCGACGCGGCGTAAGCGCAATGCGTTGCCGATCACTGAGACGGAGCTGAGGCTCATGGCGGCGCTGCCGAGCATCGGGCTCAGCAACCAGCCGAACCAGGGAAAGAAGGCACCGGCCGCGATCGGAATCCCGATCACGTTGTATGCAAACGCGAAGATCAGGTTCTGACGGATGTTGCGCAGCGTCGCGCGACTCAAATGACGCGCGCGCACGAGACCCTGCAGATCGGACCGCATCAAGGTGATGCCCGCGCTCCCGATCGCGACGTCCGTTCCTGTGCCCATGGCGACGCCGACCTGCGCCGCCGCCAACGCGGGGGCATCGTTGACGCCGTCTCCAGCCATCGCCACCACATGCCCTTCTGCGCGTAGCTTGGTCACCAGCGCGTGCTTGTCTGATGGCAGCGCGCCGGCGACCACCTCATCGATTCCCAGTTGTGTCGCCACCGCGCGCGCCGTGGTCGCGTTGTCTCCAGTCAACATCACGATGCGCAGGCCATCGGCGCGGAGGTCACGCAAGGCGGTGGGCGTGCTGGCACGAATCGGATCGGCCACCGCGACGAAGCCGAGCAACTGCGCGTCGCGCGACACGAAGATCACCGTCGCGCCCTGCCCGCGTAGCTCGTTCGCACGCACCTGCAGCGCCGCGACGTCGATGCTGGACAGTGCCATGAACGCATCTGATCCGACCCTCACGCGTGCGCCTCGCAGCTCTGCGCTGGCGCCGTGACCAACGCTCGCAACGAAGCCCTCGGCGCTGATGAATCCGACCTTTCGCGTGCGCGCTTCGTTGACGATCGCGCGGGCCAAGGGGTGCTCACTGTGTTGCTCGACGGCCGCCGCGTGCTCGAGCACCGCCGTTTCCGTCGCGTCACCGACAGCGATCACTGCCACGACGCGCGGCGCCCCCTCGGTCAGCGTGCCGGTCTTGTCCACCACGAGCACATCCACCTTGGCCAACGTCTCCAGGGCTTCAGCGTTTCGAATCAACACGCCAGCGGTCGCACCGCGCCCCGACGCGACCATGATCGACATCGGCGTCGCCAAGCCGAGCGCACACGGACACGCGATGATCAACACCGCCACGGCATTGACCACTGCGTGCGCTAGCCGCGGCTCCGGACCGAGCAGCCACCACGCAGCGGCGGTCACCAGCGACGCAAGCACCACGGTCGGCACGAACCACCCGGACACCCGATCGGCGACGCGCTGAATCGGCGCACGGCTACGCTGGGCTTCGCTGACGAGCCGCACGATTTGCGAGAGCACCGTGTCGGCTCCGACGCGCGTTGCACGCAACACGAACCCACCGTGACCGTTCACCGTGCCGGCAGTCACACGATCCCCGGCACGCTTGATCACTGGCATGGGCTCACCCGTCATCATCGACTCATCGACAGCGCTCTCGCCCTCGATCACCTCACCGTCGACCGCGACGCGATCGCCTGGGCGCACCCGCACACGATCATCGACGCCGATGTGCTCGACCGGCGTCTCCTGATCAGGCTGCCCATCGCGCACCAGCCATGCGGTCTTGGGCGTCATGCGCAAGAGCGCTCCGATCGCCGCGCCGGCTCGTTGGCGAGCCAACAGCTCCAACACCTGACCGAGCAACACCAGCGTCGTGATCACCGCCGCAGCCTCGAAGTACACGGCGATCGAGCCATGGGTGTGACCGGTGTGCGGAAACCAACCCGGCACGAGCAACAGCAGGGCGCTGTAAACGTACGCCGCGATCGTGCCCAGGCCGATCAGCGTGAACATGTTGAGATGACCGGTGCGCAGGGACGTCCACGCCCGCTGCAGCAACGGCCAACCAGCGAACCACACCACCGGCGTGCTCAGTCCAAGCTGCAGCCATGCCACCGGCGCGGCGCCGAACCGTTGTGCCAGGTTCGCGCCCGGGATCATGTCCGACATCGCCAGCACGAACACCGGCAAGGTCAGCGACAACGCAATCCAGAACCGGCGCGTCATGTCACGCAACTCGCCGTCCTCTACGTCGTCTGCCGGCGGCACCATCGGTGAGAGCGCCATGCCGCAGATCGGGCACGGACCCGGCTTGTCCTTGATCACCTCCGGATCCATCGGGCACGTGTACAGCGTGCCCTGCGGCGGTGGCGGCTCTGCGACGATGGCTGCTGGCGAGGACGATACTGCCGCGAGGTAGCGCTGCGGCTCGGCCACGAAGCGCTCCCGGCAGCGCGGATTGCAGAAGTAGTAGTCGACTCCCGCGTGCACGGTTCTGTGCTTGGCCGTCGCGACCTTCACGGTCATTCGGCAGACCGGATCGATCGCGGTGGCCTGCGGATCAGTGGTGCTCATGCGTCGAGCCTACCTAATCCTCACGCGTGCGACGTCCAGCGCTCACGCCACGGTGTACTGGGTGACGTCACCTGCTTCATAGAGCGCCGTTCCGATGTCTTCGAGCGCGTGTGCCGGCACCACGCGTAGCGGATGCTCCGTCGCGTTCAATGCCACCGCGCCCACGACCACTGGCGTTCCCCGCACCTGAGCCGTCAGCAGCGAAATCGCATAGCCACGGCCCGCGGCTGCCGGCTTGGCTGTCACGTGCGGCGCCTCCACTTCCGACAACACGGTCGACTCGTCCTCTTCGACGAACGCGTGGATCTCGGTGCTCACCTTGTCTTCGAGACCGCTCGGCGGCACGTCACCATGCAGCGGCGCCACCACACGCAAGCCTTGGTTGGTGACTGCGAACAAGTAGCCGTGGGTGCCGTGCGCCATCTCGATCAGCAAGTCGAGCGCGCGTTGTGCACGTTGCTCCGCGCCGAAACATTGGCCCAACACGCTGCTGGACGCGCCGGTGCGCTCCAAGGAATGGCGCGCGGTCGCAAGATCCGCTGGCCCGCTTGCGTCGCGATCGTTCAACGCCGCCGCTTGCTTCGCCAGCTTCTCGCACTGCGCGATCAGCGCGGGATTGCGCGTGGGCCGGAACCAGCGGTTCATCTCGGACAAGTGATAACCAAAGGCGGGGTGATCGCCCATCTGGAGCGCCAGCTGCGCGCGGGCACGATGCAGCGTTCCCATCGTCACGGGGCCTTCGCCGTCGACGTGCTTCTCGATCAACGCATCAAGGCCGCGCGCCGCCGCTTGACGATTCCCCATGTCTGCGTCGGCCAACAGGATCTCGATGTCGGCACGAAGGAAGTGTGCGACCACCGAGCGATCGGCTTCGGTCGCGGCGGCGATCACGTCGACACACAATTGACGCGCGCGTTGCGGCTGACCCAGCGCACGGTATGCAGATGCGAGCGAGGCGGTCGCCGCAGCCCGACCGATGAACTCACCGGGCTGGGTTTGCTCGATCAAGGGACCGAGGATCTCCACCGTACCCGGATAGTCTGCACGCAACAGCGCGTACTCACCGCGGGCCAATGTGTAGAAGCGCTCCAGCGAGGGAACCTGCGTGCGCAGTTGTTCCAGCTGCTCGGCGGTGCGCTTCATCCCGATCACGTCG
>JACZCZ010021467.1_pt1 | contig 30979 bp, 27 predicted proteins | sample 8641811 | NCBI WGS metagenome assembly JACZCZ01 (sample SAMN15324610, study PRJNA640507) | soil metagenome | isolation source: intercropping peanut in the first line | place: China: Luxin town, Laibin City, Guangxi Province | collected 2019-07-25 | depth 10cm m | reverse complement strand
GGTCGGCCCTTTGCGTTTCAGCGGCCGTTCGCTGCGCGTCGACGGCCTGGGACAGCACGTCCTTCTCGGGTTGCGTCATGTGCAGTCCGATCTTCGTCCGGCGCCAGAGGATGTCGTCAGCCGTCTGCGCCCATTCGTGGCCTTGCAGGTAGTCGACTTCCGCCCTCGTCAGTCCGGCGCCGTAGTGCGTACCCAGATCCTCCAGCGTTTTCGCGGCACCGACAATCTCGCTGATGCGCGTGCCGTATGCGCGTGAGAGTCGGTAGGCGAGTGACTCCGGCAGGAACGGCCAGCGTTGCTTCACGCCCTGGAAGAAGATGGAGAAATCACGCCGGGGCAGATCGCCGCCAGGCAGGGGTGCCTGATCCGTCCAGCCCTGCTTCGATCCGCCGATGTAGGGATGCAGCTTCTGCATCGCTGACTCGGCAAGCCGACGATACGTAGTGATCTTGCCGCCAAAAATCGAAAGCACGGCGGGCTGATTGTCCGCGACGGTGAGTTCGAGCTTGTAGTCGCGGGTGACCTTGGAGGCGCTCGACGATTCGTCGTCGCTCAGCGGCCGCACGCCCGAATAGGTCCATTTCACGTCCGACGGGGCGATCGATCCGGCGAAGTATCCGTTGACCGTATTGCAGAGATAACCGACTTCCTCCGGGCTGATCGAGACGGACGCAGGGTCGGATTCGTACGGCACATCCGTCGTGCCGATCAGCGTGAATCGTTCTTCATAGGGAATCGTGAACACGACCCTGCCGTCCGGGTTCTGCAGCAGGAACGCGTGCTCACCCGGATACATGCGGGGAACGACGATGTGACTGCCTTTGACGAGGCGAACCTGCGCCTCGTTGCGACTGCACGGCACCTTGTGCAGCGCTTCTTCGACCCAGGGCCCCGCTGCGTTGACGATGGTGCGTGCAAGCGCTGTGGAGGTGGCGCCGGTGTTCCGATCCTCGAGCTGCACGCGCCATTGACGATCCTTCGCGCTCGCTGCGACGAAGCGAGTGCGCGTGCGAATGACGGCACCGCGTTGTGCGGCATCCATTGCGTTCAGCACGACCAGTCGACTGTCGTCGACCCAGCAGTCGGAGTACACGAACCCGTGGCGGATATCGCTCTTGATGGCGTCGCCGTAGCCTCCGGCCGAAAGGCGCACGGAGTGTGAGGCGGGCAGACGCTGCTTCTCGCCGCGGCGCCTTCGCAAGCGGCGCGAGCCCGGGAAGATGCGGCCGATGTTGTCGTAGAGAAACAGGCCCGCGCGAATCTGCCAGCGCGGGCGCAGGCCTTCGACGTGCGGCAGAACGAATTCCATGGGGCGAATGATGTGCGGCGCGATGCCGAGCAGACGTTCGCGTTCGATGAGTGCCTCACGCACCAGCCGGAACTCGAACATCTCGAGATAGCGCAGTCCGCCATGAATCAGCTTCGTGCTCGCAGAAGACGTCGCGGAAGCGAGGTCGGATTGCTCGACGAGCAGCACCTTGTGGCCGCGCCCCGCGGCATCGCGAGCGATGCCCACTCCGTTGATGCCGCCGCCGATGATGAGGAGATCGTAGAGAGGTCCGGATGAGTCGGTCATGCGTCGATACAGTTCGTCACTACAGGTCGTCACTACACTTCGTCGGGTCGCTGTCGTTCCGCGAAGCAGATCAGTCGCGCCGTTGACGGAGCAACTGCCAATCCGGGCACTTGCGCCTCGCCATGCGTTCGTTTCGGCGTAATGGGGCGGAATGCGTACCCCATCAATTCTGCCATGAGGATGCCTTGCACTTGTTCACATTTATTCGCTCTGCCTGACGCAAGTGCACGGCATTTCGCACCTCCCTGCGATTGTGCGGTCTGCATCGCATTCCTAACATCCCCCGCACCGAACCGATGAGTTCGGACAACAAACGCCGGATCAGGAAGAGATCCGTACAAGGGGGTAGACATGAAGACCAGACATCTCGGTGTGTGGCCGCTCGCCTGTGGCGGGCTGCTCGCTGTGAATGGGGCTGCAGGCGCGCAGGAGAGCAGACCGCATTCCGTACTGCTGGAAGAGGTCATCGTCACTGCACAGAAGCGTTCCGAAAACCTGCAGGACATTCCGGTCGCAGTGACGGCGTTCACGGCCGACATGCGCGATCTTATCGGTGTCGAGACGGTGCAGGACATGACACTGTTCACACCGGGGCTTACGTACAACAGCTCCCTCGATCGATTGAACCTTCGCGGCGTCGGCCGCTACACCAACGACTTCGGCAGCGACCCGGGCGTCGCCGTCTATAACGACGGGTTCTATACCTCCAGCACGACCTCGGGCAGCAAGTCCTCCATGTTCAACGAACGGGTCGAGGTGCTGCGCGGCCCGCAGGGAACTCTGTTCGGTCGCAACGCCGTCGGCGGAGCGATGAACATCGTTTCGCGGCGGCCCACTGACGTTTTCGAAGCTGAGCTGCGCGCAGGTGTCGGCAACTACGATTCGTGGAAAGCGGAGGGAACAGCCTCCGGGCCGATCAACGACTACATGCGGCTGCGGGTCTCGGCCGGCAACTACATCCAGGAGAAGGGCTACTTTCACAACATGCAGGGCGGGCCCGGTGAAGGTGGCGTGGAAGATCGCCAGGATTACGACGTGAGCGTCGAGGTCGACATCGGCGAGAAGGTCGATCTGTTCATGCGCTGGTACCGCGGCGTATGGGACCTGAGCGGTAGAAGCACGGCGAGCCAGGCCCCGTATGACTACTATCGCGAAGCAATCGTGCCGGGCGGTCGCGCATCGCTCGTTCCGACTGCATCGCTCGGCCCGTCTGCGACTTTCAACGCGGGTGACAATCTCATCCCCGCGGTTCAGCAGTACACCGAACAGTTGCCCGGCAACGACCGGCGGCTCTACAACACGAACATTCCGTCGCGGCAAACCCTCACCGGCAGTGACACGTACATCATGCACCTGACGTGGCACGCCGGCTGGGCGGACGTGAAGTACATCGGCGGCTACTCGGACTACGTCTACAACTCGATCACCGACTACGATCGCGCCGCACGCGATTTCTACGACTACATTCCGCCAGCAAGCGCGGTCAACCCGCCGACGCCGTCCGCCCGCACGGTCAGGATCTGGGGACACTCCGCAACCGCGTACAAGGAGATCAAGGAGTACTACAGCAACGAGATCAACATCACCTCGACGCACGACGGTCCGCTGCAGTGGATCTTCGGCCTGTATCAGTTCCACGAGGATTCGGAGCAGCCGAGCGGCGTGTTGAATGCGATGCAGCCGGAGCTCAGGGCACCGTTCGGCTCGGCGCCGAATCCGGAAGGCTGGTATTACTATGCCGACGGCGTTCTCGACATGGATTCGTACGCCGCCTTCACCCAGTTCGACTGGCAGTTCACCGATAGCCTGAAGGCAGTGATCGGCGCCCGCTACAGCGAGGACGAGAAGAAGGGTTACGAGCACCATCGTCAGATCTTCTGGAACCCGACGAATCTGACTGCCTTCGGCACGGTGAGCCCGGCCGTACAGATCCTCAATGTCGAGCGCAACGTCGAAAACAAGTGGTCGGGCTGGAGCGGCACCGCGGGCATCGACTGGACGATCTCGGATGACCTGATGAGCTACGCGAAGTACAGCCGTGGCTGGAAGGGCGGGGCGTTCAGTCTCGGTACGATCGCCGCGGACTACGAGGTCGAGCCCGAAACGCTGAATGCGTACGAGATCGGCGTGAAGTTCGGCTCCGACACGCTCGTCACCAACGTCGCTGCCTTCTACTATGACTACAAGAACCTGCAGAGCCCGATCTCCGTCGTGCAGGAGACCGGCCCGAACGTGAACCTCTATACGAACCTCGATGCCGAATCGATGGGCTTCGAAGTCGAGACGACGTGGCAGGTCTTCGACCCGCTGACCCTGATGCTGAGCTACGCGTACATCGACGCGGAGTTCAAATCGGGATGTGGTGTATCGGACAACCTCGATCTGCTGGCGCAGCATCCCGATGCGGTTCCGTGCGGCCCGCCACGCCTGAACAGCAACGGGACGGTGTTGTCGCAAGGCCAGGCTCTGGAGGGCAACAAGCTTCCGGCGCAGCCGGAGAACAAGGTAGCCTTCAATGCGAACTACCGGATCGATTTCCCGATCGGCTCGCTGAACCTGTCCGGAACTTACGCGTGGCGTGACGAAGTGCAGTCCGGTCTGTTCACCCGCGAATACCGGATGGCACCTGCGTTCGACCAGGTCGATCTGCGCGCGACGTGGACTGACGTCAAGGAGCGCTACGAAGTCATCCTCTACGGCCGCAACGTCACCGACGAGTATGGTCTCGACGGTGTCACGGCGGATCGCCAGGACGACGGCACGATCCTCCAGACCTGGAGTCTCACGCCGCCGCGGACTTACGGCGTGGAATTCCAGTATCGCTTCTGACGTCGTATGACGGGTCGGCGGTCCTTGAGAACCGCCGATCCGCCCCTCCACCGATGCGGAAAGACAGGCGTACACTCGCGCCATGTCCAATGAATCCTCAGCGCCCGGTCTGCGTATCGACAAATGGCTCTGGTTCGCGCGCTTTTTCAAGAGCCGCTCCCTTGCGACGGAAGCGGTGACGGGCGGGCTCGTACACGTCAATGGCGAGCGGGTCAAAGCGTCGCGCAATCTGCATGTAAATGATCGCCTGCAGATCACTCGCGGGGATTCCCGCATGGAAGTGATCGTGCTGTCGATGCCCGAGCGCCGCGGTCCTGCGCCCGAGGCTCAACGCCACTACAGCGAGACGCCGGAAAGCATCGCCGCGCGCGAGGTTCGCAGCCAGTATGCGCGGCTCTCTGCGCCGTCGCCGGATGGGCGACCAGACAAGCACGAGCGGCGTGCACTGCGCGATCTGCGCCGCGGTTAGAATCCCCTCGCAGGCAGGCCCCTCCGGAGCACCGATGGAACTACAACTACTCGTAAACGGTGAGCAGCGATCGGTCGAAGCGGATGCAGACACGCCGCTGCTCTGGGTGCTGCGTGAATCGCTGGCGCTCACGGGAACGAAGTTCGGCTGCGGCATCGCAGCCTGTGGGGCTTGCACGGTCCACATCAATGGCACCGCAGCACGATCCTGCTCGATTCCCGCTGCGGCGGTTCAGGGGCAGGCAATTACGACGATCGAGGGTCTCGCGGCCGGTGCCGAGCGGCATGCGGTTCAGGAGGCGTGGATCGAGCATCAGGTACCGCAGTGCGGCTACTGCCAATCCGGAATGATCATGGCAGCAGCGTCGCTGCTGGCGAAGAACCCGAGCCCGACCGATCAGGACATCGATGCGGAGATCACCAACCTCTGTCGTTGCGGGACTTACGAGCGTATCCGGCGCGCCATCCACGCCGCGGCCCTGAATATTTCCCGCGGGGATGTCGAGGCAACCCGTGACGAAGAGTCGAAGGAGGCGCGCCATGGGTAAATGGACACGCCGCGCCGTCATCACGGCCGGCAGCCTCGTTGGCGGAGGCCTCGCGCTCGGGGTCGGCGGCATTGCGTTCGCACCGAATCGAATCGGCGTCCTGCCGAAGGGCGACGGCAAGGAAGCCACCCAGTTGACGACGTGGCTGAAGATTGCGCCCGACAACACGGTGACTGCGGTAGTGCCTCACTGCGAAATGGGGCAGGGCGTACACACGGCGCTCACGATGATGCTCGCCGAGGAGCTCGATGCGGACTGGAATCTCGTTCGCATGGAGGAAGCACCTGCCGAGGAAATCTACGCGAACGGTTACATCGCTCGCGTCTTCGTCCCGGGCATGGGCGATGTGCCGAAATTCACCGAGCGCTTCGTCGACTGGGGCACCTATCGGCTGACGCGACTCATGGATCTGCAAGTCACCGGCGGCAGCAGCTCTGTGCGTGGAACAGGCTTTCTCGGCATGCGAGTCGCGGGCGGTGCTGCGCGAACGATGTTGATCGAAGCGGCGGCGAAGCGCTGGAACGTGCCGGTCGGGGAATGCGAAACGAAACTGTCGAGCGTGATCCATCCGGGATCGAACCGAAGCGCGACCTACGGCGAGCTTGCGGCGGACGCGGCGAAGCTCGACCCGCCCGTTCATCCGCAGCTCAAGTCCGCGGACAAATACACGATCGTCGGCAAGCCGATTCCCCGCATCGATATTCCTTCCAAGGTGGACGGCAGCGCGAAGTACGGCATCGATGTGGCTATGCCCGGCATGCTGTACGCGACGGTCGCGGCGGCGCCCGTCTTTGGCGCGCAACTCGGCTCTGTGGACACGGCGCCTATCGCGAATCTCCCCGGCGTCAAGAAGGTCGTGAAGCTCGACAACGCTGTTGCCGTCGTTGCTGACAGCTACTGGCGCGCGCTCAAGGCGCTGCGCGCCCTGATTCCAACGTTCACTGAAACGACGCAGCGCAAGGAGAACAGCGAAACGCTGTCGTCGATCATCGGCCGCGCACTGGAAGGCGATGAATCCAAGAAGATCTTTTCCAGCGGTGATGCTGCCGCGACGATCGGCGGAGCGGCGAAGGCGATCGAAGCCGAATATCGCGTGCCGTTTCTTGCTCATGCCACGATGGAGCCCATGAATGCGACGGCGCGGATCGCCAACGACCGTTGTGAGGTCTGGACCGGCGTGCAGGATCCCCTTGCAGCGAGGAAGGTCGCAGCCGATGCGTCGGGACTCGATGCGGATCAGGTGACGCTCTACAACCAGCAGCTCGGCGGCGGATTCGGCCGGCGCTTGCCGGGCGCTCACGATTTCGTCGACCAGGCAGTGCGCATCGCCAAGGAAATGTCGCCGGCGCCGGTCAAACTGATCTGGAGCCGCGAAGAGGACATTCAGCACGATTACTATCGGCCTGCCGTGATCGGTCGTTACAAGGGCGCTGTGGATTCCAAGGCAGCACCGATCGTCTGGATCTCCAAGTTCAACGGTGCCGGCGGCGACGCCGCGCGCGTGCCGTACGCCATCGCGCACCAGGACATCCGGGCCCTGAGGGTGAAATCGCACGTTCGCGAAGGATCGTGGCGTTCAGTCGAGCACTCACAGCACGGCTTCTTCACCGAGAGTTTCATCGACGAACTCGCGCACGCCGCGCGCAAGGAACCTTACGAGTTTCGCCGAGGGCTGCTGGAACATGCTCCCCGCCATCGCGCAGTGCTCGAGAAGGCGGCATGGATTTCCGGATGGGGCGCTGAGCCCGCACCGGGTCGTGCGCGCGGAATTGCGTTGGTGGAGAGCTTCGGTTCGATCGTCGCGGAGGTGGCGGAAGTCGAGATCGTCGACAGCCGCATCAGAGTCCACAACGTCTGGGCCGCCGTCGACTGCGGCTACGTCGTGAATCCGGATACGGCAACGGCGCAGATCGAAGGCGGCATCATCTTTGGTCTGTCGGCGGCGCTGTTCAACGAGATCACGATCCAGGACGGTCGCGTCGCGCAGAGCAACTTCAGCGACTTTCCTCTGCCGAAGATCGCGGACGCGCCCCGCATCAAGGTCGAGTTCATTCAGTCGAACGCCGCACTGGGCGGGCTCGGCGAACCGGGTGTGCCGCCGATTGCGCCAGCAGTTGCGAACGCGGTGTTTGCGCTGACGGGGAAACGAGTCAGATCGCTACCGCTGAGGGTCTGATATCCGTCGTGCTGTGCAACGAGACACGATCATCCATCCCTGAACGATCCGCCAGGCCTCTTCGCCAGCACCGCCTGAATCTCCGCAACGATCGCCAGCGCAATCGTCTCCGGCGTGCGCGCGCCGATATCGAGGCCGATCGGCCCGTACAGACGGTCGCCGAACTGATGCGACTTCCCGCCGATATCGGCCATGAGCCGCGCGCGCCGAGGAGCAGGGCCCAGCAGGCCGATGTACGGAATCGCGCTGTCGGCAAGCGAGCGCAGATAGGCTTCGTCCGAAGTGAGGTGATGGCTCATGACGACGGCCGCGTCGTAGTGAGCGTGCTGCAGGAACTCGCTCAGTGTTCCTGCAGGACGCAGATCAACGCGATGCGCTCTCGGAAATCGTTCGGCCAGCGCATAAGCGGGGCGATGATCGAGCACGGTCACGTGCCATCCCATGAGTCCCGCGATTTCCACCAGCGGCATCGCGTCCGGGCCCGCGCCCAGCAGCAGCAGTCTCAGCGGCAATTCGACAGGGACGATCAGGAACGTCGCGTTCTCGGCGTCGATGGTCATCGCCGCTCGCGGCGACTGAGTGAGCGTGAGGCGTACGGAGGCTGGAGCCGCATCGGCCGCGTCGCTTCTGAAGGCGGCGCCAAGCGGATACGTCGTGTTGCTGCTCGCGATGACGAAGGCAGCAGCGCCGGGCCGGTCGTTCCTGCGGCACTCGTCGAAGAACGCAAACGGCTGGTAGTCGTTTGAAGCATCGAGGCGCGTCAACAGGATGCGCATCGCACCTTCGCAACCAAGGCCGATGCCCCAGAGAATGTCGTCGGAGCTGCGCGTATCGTACTCGGCGATGAGCGCTTCGCCCGTATCGATCACGCGCCTTGCGCGCTCGACGAGATCCGCTTCCAGGCATCCGCCGCTGAGCAATCCCGCTGCACTGCCGTCGGCGGAGATCAGCATCTGCGCACCGGCCTTGCGATAGGTCGAGCCGATCGTCTGGGCGACCGTTGCGAGAACCAGTGCTCGGCGACTGTCGCGGTACTCGTGAAAGAATTCGGTCAGCGATACGGGCCTGTGATTCATGCGCCGCATTCTGACATGCACGCCCCTGATGACGTCCAGCAGGGCGAGCCATCAGGCGAACCCCGCGATGCGCGGTCGATTGACGGGTGCCGTTCAGCGCTTGTTAGACTTCAGTCGTCCACCATCTGCCCAAGAACAGCAGAGGAGTTCATGAACATGCGTCGATGGATTGCGAGGATGGCTCTGGTTGCGCTGGCAATCGGTCCGGCGACTTCCTTTGCAGCGAACGTCAGCTGCAGCATGACCTTCCAGATGAAGGGCTGGTCCGCTTTCTACAAGACCGCCAGCGGCACGGGATCGGTCCGCTGTACGAATGGCCAGACGGCCACGGTGAAGCTCGAAGCCAAGGGCGGCGGGCTCACCTTCGGCAAGTCGAGCATCGAGAACGGCAACGGCGAATTCTCCGGCGTCGCCAGCATCAACGAGATCTTCGGCTCGTACGTCGAGGCGGAGGCACACGCAGGCGCCGTGAAATCGTCCAAGGCCAGCGTGATGACCAAGGGCGAGGTCAGTCTGGCGCTGAGCGGTACCGGGCGAGGGTGGGACCTGGGGGTAGCCTTCGGGAAGCTGACGATCTCGCGCTGAATCCGGACCCGCAGGAAGACCTGCCCGTTGTCGTTCCGCGCTGCGGCCGCCGCGCCCTGTTCATTTTTCTTTACCCCATCCCCGCGGGTCGCGAATACAATGCCTTGCCGGCAGAACAGGATTCCAGCAAGCAGTACCCAGCCTGATCGCGGCACTTCCTGATTTTTCGAATTAGCGGTACCGGGAAGCGCGGGCCGCTCGCGACCGATTTCTCAGGATCGGTCTTGATGACAGGGGCATCGACACCATTGGCCACAGCCGCATCCAACCAGCGCGATTCCGACGTCGTCGTCGTCGACGTGCTGCCTCAGCACCGTTTCGATGAAGCCCCGCTCTGGCGCTATCTCGAACCGCATCTGCCGGACTTCGCAGGACCGGCGACCCTGCGCCAGTTTCAGGGCGGGCAATCGAATCCGACGTTCCTGATCGAAACGCCGACGCGCAAGTACGTTCTTCGCAAGAAGCCTCCGGGCAAGCTGCTGCCGTCCGCGCATCTCATCGAACGCGAGTACCGCATTCTCAGGGCGTTGCCTGCCGACCAAGTGCCGCTGCCGCGCGCACGACTGCTGTGCGAAGACGCCTCGATCATCGGCACGCCGTTCTATGTGATGGATCATGTCGAGGGCCGCGTCATCACGGGCGTGACCTTGCCGCAGTTGTCGCCGGCAGATCGCGGGGCCGTGTACGCGGATTTCGCTCGCGTTGCCGCAGCGCTGCACACAGTCGACTATCGCGCATGCGGGCTCGAGGACTTCGGCAAGCCAAACGGGTACGTCGCGCGTCAGCTCGATCGCTGGAGCAAGCAGTACGTCGCGTCGAAGACGGATGAGAATCCCGATATGGACCGGCTCATCGCCTGGCTCTCGGCGCATCAGCCGAAGCAGGACGAGACTGCGATCGCGCATGGCGACTTCCGCATCGGCAACACGATCCTGCATCCGACCGAGCCCAGGATCATCGCGTTGCTCGATTGGGAACTGGCGACGCTGGGTCATCCGCTGGCCGATCTCGCTTACGCATGCATGTACTACCACATGCCTTCGCGGAACGAAGTGGGTGGGGGGCTCGCCGGACTCGATCTCGCATCGCTCGGCATTCCGTCGGAGCCTGAATTTCTTGCGACTTACCAGCGCCATGCGGGACGAACGGAAATCCCCGACTGGTCCTTCTTCCTCGCGTTCTCGTATTTCCGTATGGCGGCGATCACGCAGGGGGTGTATGCCCGCGCCTTGCAGGGCAACGCCGCCGATGAACGTGCGATCGGCTACGGCGAGACCGCGAAGATCTTCGCGGGCATCGGCTGGAATCTCGCCCAAAGACACTAACAGCTTCACACCAGGTACCCGTCATGTCCGCACAACCCGAAATCCGCTCCGGCGAACAGCTCGACACTTTCCGCCGGGAGACGCGCCAGTGGCTTGAAGCCAATTGCCCGGCCGAAATGCGTCAGCCCGTCGTTGAAGAGGACGACGTCTGCTGGGGTGGGCGCAACGTGAAGTTCAAGAACGATGCGCAGCGCGCATGGCTCGAGCGCATGGCGGCGCGCGGCTGGACGACACCGGAGTGGCCGAAGGCTTACGGTGGCGGCGGTCTGAGCAAGGAAGAGGCGAAAGTGCTGCGCGAGGAGATGTCCGCGCTGCGCTGCCGTCTCCCGCTGACTTCGTTCGGGATCTCGATGCTCGGCCCCGCGTTGCTCAAGTACGGCAACGAAGGCCAGAAGCGCGAGCACATTCCGAAGATCGTTCGCGGCGAGATCCGCTGGTGCCAGGGCTACTCCGAGCCGGGCGCAGGCTCGGATCTCGCGTCGCTCAAGACTCGCGCGGACGACAAGGGCGATCACTTCCTCATCAACGGTTCGAAGATCTGGACGAGCTACGGCGACAAGGCCGACTGGATCTTCTGTCTCGTGCGCACGAACTTCGAAGGCAAGAAGCACGATGGCATCAGCTTCCTGCTGTTCGACATGGCCTCGCCCGGCGTGTCGACGAGCCCGATCCGGTTGATCTCGGGTTATTCGCCGTTCACGCAGACGTTCTTCGACAACGTGAAGGTGCCGAAGGAAAACCTGCTCGGCGAACTGAACAAGGGCTGGACGATCGCGAAGTACCTGCTCACGCACGAGCGCAACATGATCGGCGGAATGGGACTCGGGCTGCGCGTCGGCGGCAAGGGCTCACTCGGTCAGCTGGCAGTCACCAGCCTCGGCCTGGCCGGCGGCCGACTGGCGGATCCGGTGCTGCGTGCCGACATCGCGAGATTCGAGCTCGATGCTCATGCATTCGCACTGACGATGGAGCGCGTGCAGGCGGAAGCGAAGGCCGGCAACGAAACCGGTGCGATGTCGTCGATGCTCAAATACTTCGGCACCGAACTGAACAAGCGCCGCGCGGAGCTGATGATGTCAGTCGCAGGTGTCGATGGCCTGAAGTTCGGCGATGGAGGCGGCGAGGAACTCGCACCGATCTGGCTGCGCACGAAAGCGAACTCGATCGAAGGCGGCACTTCCGAGATCCAGCTCAACATCATTTCGAAGCATGTGCTGAAGCTGCCGGGAGCATGACGGGCCGCCGCCAGCCGTCAGCCAGGTTCGGACAGATCAAGAATTTCGAGGTTTCCATGTCGCTCGTACTGAATGAAGACCAGCTCATGTTTCGCGACTCGGCGAAACGCTTCGCCGCGGAGCGCGCGCCGGTTGCCGAACTACGCCGGCTGCGGGATTCCCGTGACGCCACCGGGTTCGATCGCGCCGTCTGGAAGGAAATGGCGGAGATGGGGTGGGCCGGCGTGCTCATTCCCGAGGAATACGGCGGTGTGGGTTTCGGCCACGTCGGTGCCGGGCTCATCGCGCAGGAGATCGGTCGCAACCTCAGCGCAACGCCGATGCTGTCGACGGCGATTCTCGGCGTGACCGCGCTGCTGAAGGGCGGCACGGAAACACAGAAGCAGAGTCTGCTCGGAGCGGTTGCATCCGGCGATTCGTTGCTCGCGCTCGCAGTCGATGAGCGCAGCCGTCATGCACCGTTCAACGTCGCCACTCGCGCGACGGGCAGCGGCGGCAAGTACAAGCTCAGCGGTCGCAAGGTGCTGGTGCTCGATGGTCATGTCGCCGACCGCTTGATCGTCTCGGCGCGCACATCGGGCGATGTCGAGAGCCGCGACGGCATCACGCTGTTCCTCGTCGATCCGAAGGCGGCAGGTGTGACGATCACGCGGACCAACATCGTCGACAGCCACAACGCCGCAGTCGTGGAGCTCCGCGATGTTGCTGTGTCCGCCGAAGACGTGCTCGGGGGCGTCGACAAAGGCGCAGCACTGCTCGATGCGGTGCTCGATGCGGGTCGCGCCGTTCTCGCGGCCGAATTGCTGGGTGTCGCGGACGAGTCGTTCGAGCGCACGCTGGGTTACCTGCGCGAACGCGATCAGTTCGGCGTGAAGATCGGTACGTTCCAGGGATTGCAGCATCGCGCTGCCCACTTGTTCTGCGAGATCGAGCTGGTCCGATCCGCGGTGCTGCGTGCGCTGCAGGCGCTCGACGCGCAGGAACCGGCCGCCGCGAGCCTCATCTGTCTCGCCAAGGCCAAGGCGAGCGACATTGGACGCCTCGCAACGAACGAAGCGGTGCAGATGCACGGCGGCATCGGCATGACCGATGAGTTCGACATCGGATTCTTCATGAAACGCGCACGAGCCGCCGCCGAAACATTTGGCGACGCGTACTACCACACGGATCGTTACGCTCAGCTCGCGGGGTACTGATTGGCAGCGATGTGGAGATCTCCCGTCGAGATCTCCACGCCACATCGCTGTCCTCTTGTCCGAAATTCTCTCGCAGAATCCGCGCCTTTCCTTCCCCAGCTCACGCGGAACTTAAGTCGTCGCCGAGCCGTTCACTACTAAATCGCGCGCGGGGTGCGCCGATCACATCATCTTGATTTGCAGCAAGGGCGCGACAGGCGCGGCGCGTCGATGGAGTGCGTCACCACCCTGTGATGCACCACACATCGATTGCAACATCGATTCTGTAGCGTACCCGTTGAACGCAGCGAGGCGACCGGCATTATGACAGCAGAGCGTGATCCGTCCCTGAGCAACAGCATCGAGAAGAGTGTCGAGTCCGATGCGGATGAGACCGTGAAGATGAAACGCCCGGCGGTCATTCCTCCCCAGCCGACGGAGGAAGAAGACGTGAACTTCGATCCCGAAAGTACGCTCGTTCGCGACGATTGGGAGAGCACTGTCATTCGTCGTGTCGCGCCGCACATCGCAGCGGTGCAGAGCGAAGTAGCAGAAGATCCCGCCGGCGAAGATCGATTTGGCTGGGAAAGCGCCGGTCTCAAGCGCCTTGCTCACGAGGTACAGAAGGTTGGAGTGTGATACCCACCGTCAGTGTGGGTCGACTCCGGTTGCGGTTCCGGATGCACAGGCAGTAGGGCGTCGGCGACCTCACAGCGACGATCACTTCGCCCCGAACTCCACCTGAATCTGCTGTCCCACCCGCAGCGTCTTGCCAGCGCCATCGATCAGGATGGCGTTCTGACCAAAGAGCACTCCTTTCAATTCCGGACTGAATCGATACCCGCGCAGAGTGCGTAGCGGCTCGTCGCCCTCGCGTTCCGCAGTCACCTGATTCGTCGTGGTGATCGCACAGCGCGTGCAGGGCTTCACCCCGCGCAGCGTGACGCCGTCGCTCGTGAAGTCATGAACATCGTCCTCCGCGTACGCAGCAATGCCGTCGACGACTACGTTCGGGCGGAAGCGATTCATCGGCAGCGGGGCCGGGAGCCGCGAATTCAGATCGTCCAGCGACGCCTGCGAGATTACGAGGAACGGAAATCCATCGGAGAACTGGTTGAAGGCTTCGACGCCCTGGGTCCACTGGGCGCTGGAGGGCCGCTTCCTGGACGGATCGAACCTGACCAGTCGGTGAGGCTTGCCGGTGTGCGCCTCCAGCCAGCGCGCTGCCTCGTCGCCCATGTCGAATGCCGCGCAACGATCTTTCCACACCGTCACTTCAGTGGATGGGCCTTCAGCGGCGAGCGGAATGTTCAGCGTCCCCGCATCCGGCGAGGTGATTTGCAGATCCGTGCTCGTCAGCGCAGTGCCGATCAGCGCGAGCCTCGGAATTTCCCGCTGGGTGACGAACTGACCGTTCGGTTTGACGATCAGCCACTGGCGGTCGTGCTCGATGCCTGTGTCCAGGACGGTTGCGCTCTGGAGCGCGATTCCCTTGCAGGACTTGATGGGGTAGACGTTCAGCGCGGTGATGGTAGCCATGGCGGCGAGTGTAGCCATTCACATCCGCCTACGCAGGTTCATGGCGTCGTTACTGCTGGCTAATGCATACTGCCGCCGCTCCAATCGATCCCCGGACGCAACAAGAAAGCAGGCAACCATGTCGGCAACGAGCGCGAATCCTTCAGGTTCGAATCCCCTGGGTTCAAGAACGACGCGCCTGTTCGTGATCCTGGCCTCGTTCCTGGCGGTGAACGCTCTCTGCGCGGAGTTCGTGGGGGTGAAGATCTTCGCCCTGGAACCGACCCTGGGAATGGACACGCTCAACTGGAATCTGTTCGGGCAGAGCGGATCGCTTTCGTTCACCAGCGGCGTGCTCTTGTGGCCGTTCGTATTCCTGATGACCGACATCATCAACGAGTACTTCGGCCGCCGCGGTGTGCAGTTCATCTCCTGGCTCACCGTGGGACTCATCGTCTACGGATTCTTTGCCGCCTACGTAACTATCGGCCTGGTCCCCGCGGACTTCTGGGTCACCGTGAACCAGGAGCGGGGCGTGCCGGACATGCAAAGCGCGTTCAGCAGTATCTTCGGCCAGGGGATGTGGACGATCGCCGGCTCCGTCATCGCGTTCCTGATCGGCCAGCTCGTCGATGTGACCGTCTTCCATCGCATCCGGCTCCTGACCGGCGAGAAGTGGATCTGGCTGCGCGCAACGGGCTCGACACTGATTTCCCAGCTGATCGACAGCTTCGTGGTGCTCTATATCGCCTTCGTGCTCGGGCCGCAGAAATGGCCGATTCCACTGTTCATGGCGGTGGCGTCGGTGAACTATGCCTACAAGGTGCTGATGGCCGTCGCGCTCATTCCGCTGATCTATCTCACGCGTCGCGCGATCCACAACTATCTGGGCGAGGGCCTGGCGCACGAACTGCAGGCTCAGGCGCGTTCGGCGTGAGCGTCGACGTCGTCATCGTCGGTGCCGGCGCTGCGGGAATCGCCGCGGGCCGCACGCTCGCAGCCGAAGGTCATCGAGCGGTCGTTCTTGAGGCCCGCGATCGCGTCGGTGGCCGTGCCTGGACGAACAGCGATGCATTCGGCTTTCCCGTCGACATGGGCTGCGCATGGCTGCATTCAGCGGACGAGAATCCCTGGACTGCCTGTGCGCGTGAGCAGGGGTTCTCCATCATCGAACGCTTGCCTGGCTGGGGCGCGTGGATCGGTCGTGATCCGATCCCGGACGCGGAGCGGCGAGAATGGGGCGCTGCGTTCGTCCGCAATGAAACACTGCTGACCGATGCAGCAGCGAATGGCATCGATGCGCCGATCTCGACGCTGATCCCGGACGACAAGTACCGGGCCCGATTCGACTCGGTCGTGAACTTCCTCATGGGTGAATCCAGCGACCAGGTGTCGAGCCTCGATTTCGCGCGATACGCGGACTCGCAGATCGATTGGGCCGTGGCCTCGGGACTGGGAGCAGTCGTCGCGCACGCCGCGCGACCGCTGGATGTCCAGCTCGACACGCCGGTCCAGGAGATCGACTGGAGCGGTTCGCTGATCAAGGTCGTCACGACGAAGGGAACGGTGGAAGCGCGGGCCGTGATCGTCACCGTGCCCACGAGCATTCTTGCGAGCGGGGGCGTGCGATTTCGTCCCGAGCTGCCCGCGCCGTTCGTCGAGGCGTTCGAGGCGATTCCACTCGGCGCCACGAACAAGGTCTTCTTTCGCATGCGCCCAGGAATGCTGCCGCATCCGGAGTCGATTCATTTCGTGCGCACGCAATCGAGCTCGCGGATCGGCAGCTACCAGACGTGGCCGTCGGGCCAGGAGGTCCTGCTCGCGTATTTCGGCGGGCCGCTTGCACGCGAACTCGAACTCAGCGGCGGACTCGAGGCTTTTGCGCGCGAAGAGCTGCAGCAGATGTTCGGTGCCGACTTCGTTGAGGGGATCGAGCAGGCGCTTACGACCGGCTGGGTGTCGGATCCATGGTCGCAGGGTTCCTATTCGTATGCGCGGCCGGGCATGGCGCGAATGCGCGAGCGATTGAGCGACCCCCTCGGCGACCGGGTTTTCTTTGCGGGCGAGGCGTGTTCGACCGCGTACTTCGGAACCATTCATGGCGCCTGGCACAGTGCCGTCGCGGTGGCACGGAACGTACAGGCACGCCTGGGGCGATCATAAGAATGAATCTATCGGATCCGCTTGTCCTGACGCTGGCGGCACTCGCGGCGCTGCTCGTGGGATTGTCGAAGGGCGGCCTGAGTCTGATCGGAAGCGTCGCTGTGCCGATGCTCGCGCTGGTCATCTCGCCCGTCACGGCAGCTGCATTGCTGCTGCCGATCTTCGTGGTGAGCGACATGTTCGGGCTCTGGTCCTATCGCCGCGAGTTCGACCGGCGCAACCTCGTCATCCTGATCAGCGCCGGGGTGATCGGCATCGGATTCGGCTGGGCGACCGCGTCGATCATCACCGAGCGCTGGGTCGGATTCATCGTCGGCCTCATCGGCGTGACATTCTGTTTCAACGCCTGGCGCCAGCGGCATGTCGTGGTGCAGCCGAAACCCGCGGACGTCCCGCGGGGCGTTTTCTGGGGCACATTGATGGGGTTCAGCAGCTTCGTATCGCACTCCGGCGGTCCGCCATATCAGGTGTACGTCCTGCCGCAGCAGTTGCCGAAGACTGTCTACGCCGGCACGACGACCATCGTGTTCGCCGTCGTGAACGCAGTGAAGCTGCTGCCGTACTGGGCGCTCGGGCAATTCAACGCGAGCAACCTGAAGACGTCCGCGTGGCTCATGCCGATTGCCATCGCCGGCACGTTCATCGGCGTCCGGCTCGTCCGGGTCCTGCCGCAGCGTACTTACTTCACGATCGTGCAGACCGTGCTCTTTCTGGTGTCGATCAAGCTCATCTGGGACACCTTCTGAGGATCGCAACGTGCGTCGCCATCACGAACATCACCGTCTGAACAATACGGGCTGGTTACGAGCTGCGGTGCTCGGCGCTAACGACGGGATCCTCTCGACAGCCGGATTGCTGGTCGGCGTCGCTGCTGCGTCACCAACGCGCGAGCAGTTACTGATCGCCGGCGTTGCGGGGCTGGTTGCGGGCGCACTCTCCATGGCGGCAGGGGAATACGTGTCGGTCAGTTCGCAAGCCGATGCCGAGGAGGCTGAACTCGAGGTCGAGAAGCAGGAGCTTGCGACGAACGCAGAAGCGGAGCGGGCGGAACTGGCGGGAATCTACGTTCGGCGCGGACTTACGCCCGCGCTGGCGCGCGAAGTGGCGGCCCAGCTGACGTCGCACAACGCGCTCGAAGCGCACGCGCGCGACGAGTTGGGACTCACTCCTCATGCTCGGCCACGGCCCGTTCAGGCCGCACTGGCATCGGCCGGGGCATTCGCTGCGGGTGCGCTCCTGCCGTTGACAATGAGTGTCATCGCGCCGCTCGACAAAGCGAACATGGTCATTGCGGCGACATCGCTCGCGTCACTCGCGTTGCTCGGCGCCGCGGCCGCAGGAGCCGGCGGAGCGCCGCCGCTGAAGGGAGCGGTGCGCGTGGTGCTGTGGGGGGCGATCGCCATGGCCTTCACATCCGCGATCGGGACGTTCTTCGGCACGGCGATCTGACTACTGGCGCGTGCGTTCGACGCGTGCCGGAAGGTACGCGACGCCCAGTTGCAACCCGATGTCCGGCGTATTGTTGAAGTTCTGCAGGTTCTCGGTGATGCCGAAGGAAATCAGGAACTGATTGATCCGGTGGCGCACGCCGAGCGTGAGCTGATACTTCTCGCTCAGCAACTCGTCGAGATCCGTCTGATCGCGGTCGTATACGCTCTTGCTGATATAGCCCTGCAGGTTGATGTTCGTGCGATCTGTCATCGCCTTCTCGTAGCCGAAGATCAGCGTCGGCACGAAAGTTGCGCTTTGCTTTACGGGGAACTCGGCCCCGGCGTAATAGACGCCGGCCAGGTTGAGGTACAGCGCATGGTGATCGTAGAAGCGCTGCACCGACATCTGCACCCCCACGTCCGTCTTGCCCGTTGACAGCAGCGTGCGCTGACCGCCTACTGGGATCTTCACGGCGCCCTCGAACGAGAGCGCCCATTTCTCCGGCATGTCGATGCCGGAATAGCGGATGCCCAGCGTCGGATCGGTGAAGCCGCCGTCGGTCGGAGAGCCGAAGCTCACGACCTGCGCACCCTTGAGGTCGTAGATCAGATTGACATCGTTGCGCTTGGCCCCGAGCCGCCCGAAGGTGCTGAAGCCGAACGCATCGTGGAAGCCTTCGATCGTGCTGTCCAGGAATCCGCCCTGGTAGCTCACGGCGCTGACGATGGCGTAGCCGGTCCAGTGCTTCGAAAACTTGTAGTGGAAAGTCAGGTCGAAGGACGCCGATTCCAGATCGAGGAGATAGTTCTCACCGGGCAGCGCCTGGATCGCCGCATATTCGTCGGGCCCGAGATCGCGGCGACCGGTGGGCTCGAGCGAGGTCAGGTATTCCTCGACGTTTTCGCTCAGCGCCCACGTGTTCTGGTAGCCGAGTTCCGTTTCGATCGCCCAGGTGCCAGGCTCGATCGACACGGCATAAGCCGGGCGCATGTCGAGGCGCAGGAAGCCGAAGGTCGTCAAGTCGCGAGAACGGAGCAGGCCGTAGTACTGCGAGGGGGCTGCCAGCGCCGCGGGTGCAGCGATTCCAAGCGCCACTGTGGCGATGATGGATGCGGTGAGGCGTCTTGGATTCACGTCGGGCTCCCCGTGTTTGGGCCATTCTAGCCAGTGCCGCGCATTGTCCGATATGCACCAACACGGATATTGGACCCGAGTGCGGAAACCGGGACGATTTGTCGGCAGGTCGCCAGTGAATGACAATGCGGCGAGCGTATCGCTGCGAGGCCTGGAGAGGATTGCCTTTGCGGTCACCGATCGACCGGTCGCTGGATCGACCGATGCAACAGGACACGAAGCGGCTCTTCATCGGGGGAGGGCTCAGCGTGCGCCAGACCCTGGTCGCCCGGGCGGCCCTCGTCGTTGCGCTCTACATGCTCGTCATCGGTGTGTTCTGGGCCGATCGCGAAGGCCTGCGCGACAACATCGACAATCACATCACGTTCGTCGACGTGGTCTATTTCTCGGCGGTTACGCTGACCACTGTGGGCTATGGCGACATCGTGCCTGTCACGCCGAGGGCACGCATCGTCGACAGCATCCTGGTCACGCCCATTCGACTCTTCGTCTGGCTGATCTTTCTCGGCACCGCTTACCAGCTGGTGCTGCAACGTCTCGTAGAGGATTTCCGGATGCGCAGACTTCAGGCAAGGCTCGAAGGGCATGTGATCGTCTGCGGCTTCGGGCACTCCGGTGCGTGCGCCGCGCATGAACTCGTCGTTCGCGGTCTCGACAAGCAACGGGTCCTCGTCGTCGATACGGACCGGCTGCTGGTCGAGCAGGCTGCGGAGCAGGGCTTCATCGGCATTCTCGGCGATGCGACCAGGGAGGAAACGCTGAAGGAGGCGATGCTCTCGTCGGCTCGCGGATTGTTCGTATGCACGGACCGTGACGACACCAATGTGCTGATCGTGCTGACGGCTCGTTCGCTCTCGCCGCACGTTCGCATCGTGGCGCGCGTGGAGGAGGCGGAGAACGAGAAGCTCCTGCGCCAGAGCGGCGCCAACGCGACGATTCTGCCATCGCGAGTCGGCGGCATCCTGATGGCCGGCGCGTTGCAGACCTCGGCGCTGTCGGATTACGTGATGGATCTGATCAGTGCAAACGGCCGCGTGGTGCTGGTCGAGCGGGATCCGCGGCCCGATGAGATCGGCCACGGTGCCGCGGAGCTCGACGCGCTGATCGTCGGTATCGTGCGCGACGGGCGCGAGCTGGATCTCAATGATCCTGGATCGCGCCTGCGTCCGGGAGACAAGCTGCTGGTGATACGCCAGTCCGCGCCGCAACCGGCGTAGGGATCTAGAACAGCAGCCGCGCCATCGCACGGCGCGTTTGCGGCACGATCGGATCGGTATCGCCGATCAGTTCGAAAGCAAGGATGAGGCTGCGGCGTGCCAGGTCATCCTGGAACTGGCGATGATTGCGCATCATCTCCAGCCAGGTCTGCAGCGGCGGCTCCACGTCGCCTGCGAGCAATTGATGAACAGCCACCGCGTGCCGCAGCTCCAGGTCAGCCGGATTCGCCGCCAGTTGTTCTCTCAGGCTGCGTACGTCCGGATGGCGCGCGATCACGTCACTGAAAGTGATCAGCGCAGCGAGCCGCTTCACTGCGGAATGATTCGGTTCTTTCGCCTGCAGTTGCGTGAGGATCTGCTTGGCCGCATCGACGTCGCCGTCGAGTACGCGCAATTCAGCCGCTTCGGTCTGCAGGCCGATGTTCTCCGGATCGCGTGCAAGCAGATGTCCGATGGCTTCCTGCGCAGCAGTGTAGTCGCCTGCAGCTTTCAGTCGCTGCACCTGGGCGAGCGGCCCGTCGGAGACTTTCGGCAAATGCTTGTCGAGCAGCTCCCTGATCTGCGCTTCGGGCAGCACGCCGACGAAGTGATCGACGGTCGTGCGGTCCTTGAACAGCACAACGGTCGGAAGACTGCGAATACCGAGCTGCTGCGCGAGTTGCTGCTGTTCGTCGGTGTTGACCTTGGCGAGCTTGAAGCGGCCGCCGTATTCCGCGGCGAGCCGGTCGAGGATGGGCATCAACTGTTTGCACGGCCCGCACCACGGGGCCCAGAAATCCACCAGCACCGGCACGTGGGCCGAGGCTTCCACCACATCGGTCATGAAACTGCCGGCGGTCACCGTCACATGGGTTGCAAGCGAGTCTGTCGTGGTCACTAAAGCTCCTGAAGGTCGGCCGATCCCGTAGCCGAAGCGGTACCCATGTGGGCATCGAGGCGGCAATTCAAGCGCATTCTCCGGGTCGCTCGCTCGCTGTCTGCGTTCGCTGACAGATGCGAAATCCCGGGACGCCCTGTTGGATGCCCGCAAGCGCCCGGAGTTCGGCCCGGCGTTCAATCTTCATCGCGCGGTATACGAGGTATGAATGCAACAGATTCCAGCTGACGCGCAAGACCCCTGAAGCGGCCACCGAATGGCCCTTTCTCAACAGGAACGGGGCGCGCAGAAACAGCGGATTCGTGAGCTGCGCCTCATGCTGCACGACATGCGGATTGCAAGGCTGGCTGTCGGACAATCCGTACGGTACAACACGCATCCGCCCGCAAACGTACGACAACGCGGGCTGCATTTCGCCATCCACTTGTATACGACGAGCAAGACATCATGAGCGCCGAGCGATCCGTCGCCGAGCAGATCAACCGCAATTACCTCGGCGACGAAGAGAAGATCGTCGCCGCACTCGCTGATCGCGCGCGCCTCGCGCCCGAGCAGCAGCGCCGCATCGCCGCACAGGCGAAGCAACTGGTGGAGGGCGTCCGTCAGAACCAGACGGAGCGCAGCGGCCTCGACGCTTTCCTGCGCCAGTACGACCTGTCATCGCGGGAAGGCGTGATCCTGATGTGCCTCGCGGAGGCGCTGCTGCGCATCCCTGACGATGCGACGGCCGACAAGCTGATCGCCGACAAGATTACGCGTGGCGACTGGGCTTCCCATTTCGGTGAGGCAGAGTCCCTGTTCGTAAACGCCTCCACCTGGGGATTGATGCTGACAGGCCGCATCGTGCGGCCTGCCGACGAAGATACTCATGACCCGCGCGGCTTCGTGGCGCGCATCGCGGGCCGGATCGGCGAGCCGGTGCTTCGCGCCGCTTTCCGCCAGGCCATGCGCATCATGGGGCACCAGTTCGTGATGGGCCGCACGATCGGCGAAGCCCTCGAGCGCTCGCACAGTGCCGAACACCGTCTGTATCGCCACTCGTTCGACATGCTCGGCGAGTCCGCGCTCACGAGTGCGGACGCATTGCGCTACATGGGCGCCTATCACTCGGCGATCCGGGAAGTCGCGGCGAGTGTCGCCAAAGGCACACCGGTTGAGTCGGCACCGAGCATCTCCGTGAAGCTGTCTGCATTGTTCCCGCGCTACGAATTCACGCAGCGCAAGCGCGTGCATCAGGAACTCGCGCCGAGACTGCTGGAGCTGGCGATTGCGGCTCGCGACGGCGGCATCGCGCTTACAGTGGATGCTGAAGAGGCCGAGCGGCTCGAGCTGTCGCTGGAGCTCATCGAACATGTCGCCCGCGCCCCGCAGCTCGAGGACTGGCAGGGATTCGGTCTCGCCGTCCAGGCGTACCAGAAGCGAACGCTCGATGTGATCGCGTTCCTCATCGCGCTCGCGAAGTCGACCGGTCGGCGTCTCAATGTACGCCTCGTGAAGGGTGCGTACTGGGACAGCGAGATCAAGCGCTCACAGGAACGTGGCCTCGCGGGCTATCCGGTGTTCACGCGCAAGGTGAATACCGACGTCTCCTACATCGCGTGCGCGCGCGAGTTGATCGCCGCCGGCGATGCCATCTATCCGCAGTTCGCGACGCATAACGCCCAGACCGTCGCAACGATTCTCGAGCTGGCGCGCAGCGCCGGTCGGCCGTTCGAATTCCAGCGGCTGCACGGCATGGGCGAGGATCTGCACGCGCAGGTCGTCGGTCCCGACAAGCTCAATGTGCCGTGTCGCATCTATGCGCCGGTCGGCTCTCACGAAGAGCTTCTCCCGTACCTGGTGCGTCGGCTGCTGGAGAACGGGGCGAACACGTCGTTCGTCAATCGCATCGTCGATGCGGACACGGCGGTGGACGAGATCATTCGCGATCCGGTCAGCGTCGTCGACTCATTGAAGCAGAAGGCGCATCCGAGGATTCCCTCGCCCCGCAATCTCTACGGCGACGAGCGACTGAACTCGAAGGGTGTCAATCTTCCGGATCCCGCTGAACTGCAGGCGCTGCTGAGCGGAATGCAGCAAGCGAGCCTGGAGCCGTGGCGAGCAGGTCCGATCGTGTCCGGCAAGGCCGTTGCCGCGCAGGCAATGTCTGTCACCAATCCGGCGAATCGTTCGGAAGTGATCGGTACGGTCAGCGTTGCAAGCGAAGCGACAGTCGACGCTGCGATCTCAGCCGCCGTCGCCGCACAGCCGGATTGGAATGCGACAGCAGCAGCCGAACGTGCGGCGATTCTGTTGAAGGCCGCTGACCTGTACGAAAAGCATCTGCCGCAGCTCGTCGCCTATTGCGTGCGCGAGGGCGGCCGATCGATCCCGGACAGTATCTCCGAAGTGCGCGAGGCCGTGGATTTCCTGCGCTACTACGCAGCCCGGGCCGAGGAGGAGTTCGGCAAGGGTTTGTCGCTGCCCGGTCCGACGGGTGAGAGCAATGAACTGAAGCTGCACGGTCGTGGTGTCTTCGTCTGCATCAGTCCGTGGAATTTCCCGCTCGCGATCTTTACGGGGCAGATTGCCGCCGCGCTGGCCGCAGGAAACTCTGTCATCGCGAAGCCCGCCGAACAGACGCCGCTGGTTGCGGCACGCGCGGTGGGACTGTTGCTCGAAGCGGGTGTGCCGCCTGATGTCCTGCACCTGCTCACTGGCGATGGCGCCAGTGTCGGTGCGCGTGCGGTCGCCGATCCACGTATCTCAGGCGTTGCATTCACGGGATCCACGGAAACGGCGCAGGCGATCAATCGATCGCTCGCGAGCCGCAACGGTCCGATCCCGGTGCTCATTGCCGAGACGGGTGGCCAGAACGCGCTCATCGCCGACAGCTCGGCGTTGCCGGAGCAGATCGTTCTCGACGTCGTGCAGTCGGGCTTCAACAGCGCGGGCCAGCGCTGCTCCGCGCTGCGGGCGCTCTTCGTGCAGGATGAGATCGCGGATCGCGTGTTGCAGCTGCTCGCGGGTTACATGGATGAACTCAAGATCGGCGACCCGGCGGACATCTCGACAGATGTCGGTCCCGTGATCGATGAGCCGTCATGCAGCGTGCTCGGCGCGCATGCACGCAACATCACGAAGCGCGCACGCTGGCAGCATGCCGAGGAGATGTCGGGCGAGCTGCAGCAGCGCGGTTCGTTCTTCGCGCCGCTCGCCGTCGAGATCAGCTCTCTCTCGGAGCTCACTCGCGAAGTTTTCGGACCGATCGTGCACGTGATCCGCTATCGGGCCGAGGATCTGGATAAGGTCATCGATGCCATCAACAACACGGGCTACGGATTGACGCTCGGTATTCATACCCGCGTCGATGCGTCGGCGCGCTACATCGCGTCACGCGTACGATCAGGCAACGTCTACGTGAACCGCAACATGATCGGGGCGGTGGTGGGCGTTCAGCCCTTCGGCGGTCGCGGCTTGTCAGGCACCGGGCCGAAAGCGGGCGGCCCGTACTACCTGCATCGGTTTGCGACCGAGCAGACGATCACGATCAACACCGCGGCCATCGGCGGCAACGCGAGCCTGTTGACGATCGCCGCGGAGTGAAGTCTCACGCCTTCTTCGGGTAGTCGAAGTCGGCGTTGACGCCGGTGGCCCAGACGAGCTCGTCCCAGCGCGTGACATCGAATTCCAGCGAGAAGACCGCGCAGGTCGGCATGTTGTCGACCGAGCGCTCGCCGGAGAGCTTGTCGGCGAACTCGGTGATGCCGGGGTTGTGACCGACGATCATCAGGTGCTTTCCGGTCCCGCCGGACTCATGGACGACTTCGAGCATCGCGCGCGGCGATGCGAGATACAGCCGTTCGTCCTGGGCGATCTTCGCGGCGGCTACCCCGAGAACGCGGGCCATGATGTTGGCCGTGGTGATCGCCCGCACCGCAGGGCTTGCAATGATCTTGTCGGGTTTCCCGTACGCATCCTTCACGCGCCTCGCCATTTCCGGCGCGTCGCGTTGCCCTCGTGGTTCGAGCACCCGATCCCAGTCTTCCTGACCGGCAACAGCGGGTTCGGTCTTGGCGTGGCGAACGAGGGTGAGGCGGAGCATTGTGCGGGTGGGTGGCGAAGATGGCGGCGGTGACGAAGGTCAGAGGGACTGCACTTCCACTACACCGTCGTTGATGCGAGTCGGGTAAGTCCGGACGGGCTCGTAAGCAGGCGGCGTCAGCGCTGCGCCCGTGCGCAGGCAGAATCGTGCGCCATGGCGTGGGCAAACTACGACATCTCCATCGACCGCGCCACCGGCAAGTTCGCCGCCGTCATGGGTGCAGATGTCGTCGATGGCGTAGTACGTGCCATTGATGTTGAAAACGGCAACGAGCGCGCCGTCGACTTCGATCTGGGCATAGTCGCCGGCCGGGATGGACGACGCAGGTGCAACAGGGATCCAGCTCATGATTCGTCCGTCTGCGCCGCGTTGCGCGCTACATCATTCCCGTCTGCAACCGCGCCGCTTCCGACATCATCGTCTGATTCCATGGCGGATCGAATACGAGCTCGACATCGGCGCGCCTGATCGTCGGAACGGCTTCGACCTTGTCCTTGACGTCCTGTACGAGCACTTCGCCCATGCCGCAGCCGGGCGCTGTGAGCGTCATCTTGATCGTCGCGATCCGCTCGCCCGACTCGTCGTGGGAGATCTCGCACTCGTAGATCAGCCCCAGCTCCACGATGTTCACCGGGATTTCCGGGTCGTAGCAGGTACGCATCTGGTCCCACACCAGGTTCTTCACATCCTCATCGGTAGCGTCCGGCGGCAGTTCGGGCCCTGGTGCAACCTCCTGGCCGAGCGCGTCCGCATCCTTGCCGGGAACGCGGAAGAGGTTGCCTTCGATGTAGACGGTGAAGCTGCCGCCGAGCGCCTGCGTGATGAAGCCCGTCTTGTCGGCGCGCAGGGTCACGGGGACACCCGCCGGCACCATGATGGCTTCGACGTCGCGTTGCAGCGTGAAAGGGACTTGTTCGTGTCGGTACATATCAGAGTAGGGATGGCTCGACCGTCATTCCGTGCTCACTGGCTCGGCTTCGCGGTCGAGAGCGGCGTTCAGCGTGTGCCAGCACAAGCTCGCGCATTTCACCCGCGCGGGGAACTCGCGGACACCGGAGAGCGCGGCGAGCTTGCCGAGCTTCGCGACGTCGACGGTGGAGTCGTGTTGCGTGAGCAGCGAGTGCATGTCGTCGAAGAGAGTTTTCACTTCCTGGCGCGATTTGCCTTTGACAGCTTCCGTCAGCAGGGAAGCGGAGGCGACGGAGATCGCGCAGCCGCTGCCGTCGAACTTCACCTCGCGGATGCGGTCGCCGTCGAGATTCACATACAGCGACAGCCGGTCGCCGCAGAGCGGATTGTGACCGTCGGCGTGCGCATCGGCCGGATCCAGCTTGCCGAAGTTCCGGGGATTGCGGTTGTGATCGACGATCACGTCGCGGTAGAGGTCCTTGAGATCCATCTAGCCCAGCACCTTGCGCGTGTGTTCGAGTGCTGCGGCCAGCGCGTCGACCTCTTCGAGCGTGTTGTAGAACGACATCGAAGCTCGCGCGGTCGCGGGAATCCCGAAGAAATCCATGACCGGCATGGCGCAATGATGGCCGGTGCGGATGGCAACGCCTTCCGTGTCGAGAATCGTGCCGATGTCGTGCGGATGAATGCCCTCCATCACGAACGACACGACCGCTGCTTTCTGCGGGGCGGTGCCGATGATCTTCACGCCGGGAATCTCCTGTACGCGCCGGGTCGCGTAGACGAGGAGCTCGTGCTCGTACGCTGCGATCCTGTCGAGGCCGATCGACTCCAGATAGCGGATTGCGGCGCCAAGTCCGATCGTGCCGGCGATGTTTGGCGTGCCCGCTTCGAACTTCCACGGCAGCTGGTTGTACGTCGTCTTCTCGAACGAGACCGACAGAATCATGTCGCCGCCGCCCTGCCAGGGCGGCATGGCCTCGAGCAGCGCCTGGCGGCCGTAGAGGACGCCCATGCCCGTCGGGCCGACCATCTTGTGGCTCGAGAAGCAGTAGAAGTCGCAACCCAGCGCACGCACGTCGACCTTGCTGTGAGGAACAGCCTGAGCGCCATCGAGCAGTACGGGAACACCCTGCTGGCGCGCGACCGCGATGAATTTCTCTACCGGCACGACAGTGCCAAGCGCATTCGAAACGTGGGCGAGGGCGAGCATCTTCGTGCGCGGGCCGATCAGTTTCTCGAACGCAGCGAAATCGACTTCGCCGCTCTGCGTGATCGGAATGACCTGCAGCGATGCGCCGGTCTGCTCGCAAACGAGCTGCCACGGCACGATGTTGGCGTGATGCTCGAGGCCGGAGATCAGGATCTCGTCGCCGGGGCCGACCTTCGGCCGGACGAAGCTCTGCGCAACGAGATTGACCGCTTCCGTCGTGCCGCGGACGAAGATGATCTCTTTCGTGTCGCGGGCGTTGATGAACTGGCGAACGATCTCGCGGGCTCCTTCGTACGCATCCGTCGCTCGCTGGCTCAGCGTATGGACACCGCGATGCACGTTCGCGTGGTCATGGGTGTAATAGTGCGTGATGGCGTCGAGCACCTGTTGCGGGCGCTGGCTCGACGCGGCGTTGTCGAGATAGACGAGCGGCTTGCCGTTGATCTTCTGGTCGAGGATCGGAAAATCGCGACGAATCGCCGCGACGTCGAAGCCGCTGGGGCGGGGTGCTGGGCGGGCGCTCATGCTCGAGCCTCGCTGCTGGCGAACCGCTCGTTCAGCTGCTGCTCGAGATGCCGTCGCAGCGGTTCCAGTTCGATGGTGGAAAGGATGGATTCGGCGAATGCCCGGATGAGCAGGACGCGCGCCTCGTCTTCAGACAGCCCGCGTGATCGCAGATAGAAGAGTGCAGTCGAGTCGAGCTGGCCCGTCGTGGCGCCGTGGCTGCACTTCACGTCGTTCGCGTAAATCTCGAGTTCGGGCCGCGTGTCGATCTCGGCGGTCGGCGAGAGAAGCAGGTTGCGGCTCGACTGGCGCGAATCGATCTTCTGGGCGTCCTTGCGGACGATGACCTTGCCGCGATAGACACCGCGGCCACGACCATCGGCCACGCCTCGGTACTCTTCGTTGCTGAGCGTGTGCGGAGCAGCGTGGTCGACGAGCGTGTAGGTATCCAGGTGCTGCGTGCCGTTCGGGGCGAACAGACCCTGCAGAGTCGCTTCGGCCCCAGGCCCGGCGAGGGTCGCTGTGATGTGTGTTCGCGCAAGTGTTGCGCCAAGCGCGATGTCGCGACAGGCGTAGCGGCTGTCCCGATCGAGTTGCGCGTGCACAGTGCCGACATGAAAGCTGCGGGTGGATTCCTGCTGCAGTCGGTAGTGCGCGACCTTCGCACCCTGCGCGAGATCGAGTGAGACCACGCTGTTCGTCAGCGTCTCGCTGTCGGCAGCACCGATGTAATGCTCGACCAGCGTGCATTCGCTGTTGCGCCCGCAGCGGACGAAGATCCGCGGATGACTCATGCCGTTGCCCGCGCCCATCTGGTGAATCACATAGATGGGCTGATCGAAGCGGGCGCCGTCGGCGAGATCGATGACGACGCCATCCTCCAGAAATGCTGCATTCAGCAATTCGAAGGAGGATTCGTCGCGACGCTGCTTCTGGAGGAACTCGGCGACCTGTTCGGGGCTGTTCGCGATCCACTGGCCAAGCGTGAGCAATGTGACGCCGGGAGGCTGGGGTGACGCGGTAGACAGTGAGGCAAGCGCATGCCCATTCGCCAGCACGATCCGGGCGCCTGCATTCGCGATCCAGCGGCCTTCGTCGGTCGCGACAGGGGCGACGGTGGCGGGCGTGAACTGCCGCGACTCGAGTCGGCGGAGGTTCGTGTACTTCCAGTCTTCTTCGCGCTGCGTCGGCAGTCCGATCGCTGCGAATCTCTCGAACGCAGCGCGACGCCACTGCGTCAGAGCGTTGTCGGGGAGCGCACGCGCGTCGAACAGCGATCGATACCGATCTACGGACGTCGTCGTGTTTTTCGGGGCGGCAGCGCTCATGCTGCGGCAGCTCCCTGGCGGATCCAGTCGTAGCCGCGCTTCTCCAGTTCGAGGGCCAGCGACTTGTCGCCGCTCTTGAGGATCTGACCACCGGAAAGCACGTGCACGCGGTCGGGCTCGATGTAGTCGAGCAGGCGCTGATAGTGAGTGACCATCAGAATGGCGCGGTCCTGGCGGCGCAGGCTGTTGACGCCGTTGGCGACGATGCGAAGCGCATCGATGTCGAGGCCGGAGTCGGTCTCATCGAGCAGGGCCAGCGCCGGTTCGAGCACCGCCATCTGCAGGATCTCGTTGCGCTTCTTCTCGCCGCCGGAGAAGCCTTCGTTCACGCCGCGATTGAGGAAGCTTTCGTCCATCTGCATCAGCTTCATCTTCTCGCGGACGAGCGAGAGGAATTCGAACGCGTCGACTTCCGCCTCGCCGCGATGCTTGCGAATCGCGTTGAGGCCGGCCTTGAGCAGGTAGACGTTGTTCACGCCCGGGATTTCGACGGGGTACTGGAAGGCGAGGAACACGCCTTCGCGTGCCCGCTCTTCCGGGGCCATGGCGAGCAGATCCGTGCCGTTGTACGTCGCGGTGCCGCCGGTCACTTCATAGCCTTCACGGCCGGCGAGCACTTGCACCAGCGTGCTCTTGCCGGAGCCGTTCGGGCCCATGATGGCGTGCACCTCACCGGCCTTCACCTCGAGGTTCAATCCCTTGAGGATCTGCTTGTCCCCGGCCTTCACCTGCAGGTTTTCGATCTTCAGCATGTCTTCGATTCCAGGATAAAAATGCTCAGCCGACCGCGCCTTCCAGGCTCACTGCGAGAAGGTTCTGGGCTTCCACCGCGAATTCCATCGGCAGTTCCTTGAACACGGCCTTGCAGAAGCCGTTCACGATCATGTTCACAGCGTCCTCTTCCGAGATGCCCCGGCTCAGGCAGTAGAACAGCTGGTCGTCGCCGATCTTCGACGTGGTGGCCTCATGTTCGACGCTCGCCGTCGGCGTGCGTACTTCCATGTAAGGGAAGGTGTGCGCGCCGCACTGATCGCCCATCAGCAGCGAGTCGCACTGCGTGAAATTGCGGGCGTTCGTTGCGCTCGGGAGGATCTTCACCAGACCGCGATAGCTGTTCTGGGCGTGGCCGGCCGAGATGCCCTTCGACACGATCGTGCTGCGCGTGTTGCGGCCGATATGGATCATCTTCGTGCCGGTGTCCGCCTGCTGGTAGTTGTTCGTCACCGCGACCGAATAGAACTCACCCACGGAGTTCTCGCCCGTAAGGATGCAGCTCGGATACTTCCAGGTGATCGCGGAGCCGGTTTCCACCTGCGTCCAGCTGATCTTGGAGTTCGCGCCACGGCATTCGCCGCGCTTGGTGACGAAGTTGTAGATGCCGCCGCGACCTTGTTCATCGCCCGGGTACCAGTTCTGTACGGTCGAGTACTTGATCTGTGCATTGTCGAGCGCGACGAGTTCCACGACGGCGGCATGCAACTGGTTCTCGTCGCGCATCGGCGCCGTGCAGCCTTCGAGATAGCTGACGTGCGAGCCTTCGTCAGCGACGATCAGCGTGCGTTCGAACTGGCCGGTGTTGGCTGCGTTGATGCGGAAGTAGGTCGACAG
>JACZCZ010000604.1_pt1 | contig 31403 bp, 26 predicted proteins | sample 8641811 | NCBI WGS metagenome assembly JACZCZ01 (sample SAMN15324610, study PRJNA640507) | soil metagenome | isolation source: intercropping peanut in the first line | place: China: Luxin town, Laibin City, Guangxi Province | collected 2019-07-25 | depth 10cm m | reverse complement strand
GGGTCACGGTCATAAGGTCTGGTGTTCACTGTGAATTCTGCCGCCGCCATCGCTGGTGAGCGTACCTAAATTCCAGACAATCCGCCTCGCCTCAACCAGTCGAGGCGACCCGCTGCGATAAACCTGGCGCTATCCGTTGAACCTGGCCAACGGACTCCCGCTTTTTGCCATAAGAACCATTGATCTCTTTGCATTCAATCGGTCGACATACGTGTATATAACAACAGCTCAAGGCATCGCGGGCTTCGTATCCGAACGGAGGAACCGGCGATCTGCCGGCTCCTCCGCATGGCGATGTGATTATTGCAGGCCCATGCAGCTGGCGTAGTAACTGACCGTGCCCGGCCAGTCCGAGAACATGCCGATCAGCTTCACGTCCTTTGCGAGCACGTCCAGCGCCTTGTACATGTCGCTGTCCTTCTTGATGACGGCACCGGTCGGGTCGAAGTCGTAATAGCCGCCCACGCCAGCCGCACCCTTGCGCAGATCGGTCCGCTCAAAGCTCCAGCTGATCAGATCGAATCCCATCGACCTGAGATCCTTCGCGAGCACGGTCGGGACGATACGGTTGCCCTGGACGCTCAGCAGCGCGTTGAACGACGGCGCGGCGATCTTCACGCCTGCCTGACGCAACGACTTGAAAAAGGCATTCTGCTCATCGCGAGTCAGCAGCTGCTTGCCCGTGGTGTCGAAGAGAACGATGTTGTCCGTCGCGGCGTTGTAGTCCACGAGGAAGACGGCCTGATCGCCGTATGCGCTGTTGCGCACCCAGTAGAGAACATCGTTGGGGTTGAACGACTGCGGATACGCATCCTTCGGCCGCACTCCATTCGCCCGGAGATCGTCGATGAGCGCCTGCGCGTATCGATCCTGGCTGCCGAACACCGCAGCGATGGACGCGGCATCGCCGGCTTTCAGCTCCGGCGTGTGCTTCACTCCGAGACTCTTATTGAGCTTGATGCTTTCTGCGAACGTCATGAGCGTGCCACGACCTGCGTAGAGATCCGTGCGCCACGCGGCTGTGCCACCCTGATACTGCTGCGGGGTCGTCGCCGCAGAGTAGGCGGCGTCCATCTTGCCGCGCAGCGTCCTGAACTCGTCGAGCGTCAGTTCTGACGTACGACACTCCGCTGAAGCCGCCTTCGTCACGCCACCATTCGCGTCGAGAACCGCGGGCGTGAAGGGCTTGATGCAACGATCCGCATACGGCGATACGAGAATGTTCGTAGTCGTGTGCAAATCATTCTGCGCGTGGCGGCAGACGAGTGCGCCGTCACTCGTGAACGTGACGTCGCATTCGACGATGCCGGCACCCATGAGCGCACCCGCCTCGTAGGACTCCCGGGTGTGCTCGGGGAACTGCAGCGGCGCGCCACGATGCGCGATCGACCAGTTCGTGCGCTTGACTGGTTTGTTCTCGCACGACTGCAGCTTCCTCTTCAACGCGCCATCATCCATGCCGTCGACGAGGTAGGCAGCTCGCGGTCCGACCTGGATCAGGTCCTCGTTCCGCCCGTGTCCATCCCAGTCGTGGTTGCGATCGTCGGCATGCACCAATGTAACGGCAAGGGCCAAGAAGCTCAGCCCGACGGTCGTTGAGGCGCGCAGGGAAGTAGACATCGTGAATTCTCCGGTTTGATTGAGGCAAGGGCCTCGCGGAGCCTATTCACTGCACGCAACGGTCATTTGACGTACGCGTGACGCATTCATGACTGAACGAAGCCATGCCCCGTGATGGGGTACTCGACGAGCGGCTGAAGCCAGCTACAGACGTAGTCGATATGCACTCGAGCGCGTGGGACACGTGCGTGCCGAGATCACATGCGTGTGTCTTTGCACATCACATACATGACGTTGATGACTCGGGTCGTTGGCGCAGTCACACGACTCGTCACGCGCTCTGATTCGCTTCGCTTGGCTCGAGCAGGTCCCACAGGTTGCCGTAGAGGTCTTTGAACACCGCCACCGTGCCATAGGCCTCTTTCTTCGGCTCGCGCACGAAGACTACGCCATTCGCCTTGTAGCGCTCGTAGTCCCTTTCGAAGTCGTCCGTATACAGGAACAGGAACACGCGCCCGCCCGTCTGTGACCCTATCCTGGATTTCTGATCCTCTGTCGAAGCCTGCGCGAGCAGCAGTCGCGACTCACCCGTTCCCGGCGGTGCAACCACGACCCAGCGCTTCGATTGCTCCGGGACAAAGGTATCTTCGAGCAGAACGAATCCAAGCTTCCCGACGAAGAATTCAAGCGCCTCGTCGTAGTTGTCGACGACCAATGAGATGAGACCGATTCGCTGGGTCATACGAACGCCCCTGCCCCCTGAGCGCCATCATCGTGGCCGTTGCTGTCGGAGTGCTTATGCCGCCGCGGAATGAAACCACCCGATGTCTATTGCTTCGGCACGATACGCCGGATTCCGCCCATCACACTGACATATGCATTCGGCTTGCACCCCGGGAAATCGCCGGCACTCTGCATATTGAAGGCCAGCAGAATCGTACAGTCCGTCTCCGGTTCCTCCAGGCATCTGCTCATGAACTGCGGAGCATGAATGACGAGAGCGCGGTCTGGAGATGCCACCGCGTAGCGCTCCATGCCTTCCTGCACTTCGCAGATCCATTCCCAACCAAAGTGACGCACGATCTGATCTCCCCAGACCACGCTCAGCGCTCGCGCCATTTCCGTTGCGTCTTCGGTGCGTGAGCGCAGCCTCGCCATGAACCCACGTCGGCTGCTCTGCCACTGATCGACGTAAGCGTTCACGGCTTGCACCAGCGCCTTTGGCGCATCGGCCTCCGAGGCCCGCAGCAACTGCAGCCCCATTTCCCGATATCGCTGGAACGCGGAAATCTCATCCTTGTCGAGCGGCCGATCGCTGGCCCCGGTCATTGTTCTTCTCCAGGCCCGCGCGCATATGCGGCCGTTCTCTCAACTCTAACGCCGTGGACATGCCGTGAACAACGCTATGTTGAGCCGACCCTCCAGCTACTCGCGCAGCATCTTGTCGTGTCCCGCCTGGACCTCTGCAACAGTCAGTTGACCATCCCGATCTGCATCCATCGCCATGAACATGCGCCTTGAGCCGTCAGCGTGTTCTTCCGCACTCAGGCTGCCGTCCTGATTCGTGTCGATCGTCTTGATCTTCTCTGCCGCGGGTTTCGCCTTGCTGGCTTTCGCCAACATCGTCTCCTGGGCGATCTGCATCTCACCTTCGGTGACAATTCCGTCGTGATCCGTATCCATCTTGAGAAACATCTGCCTGGCACCGGCCGCGTGCTCCGCGGAGGTGATCCTGCCGTCGTGGTCCTCGTCCATTAGCTTCATCTCCTCTTCGCTCGAGGATGCCGGCTTGTCGTCGGCGGAAACTGCGAACGCAAGCGAGCCGCAAACCACGCACGCTGCCGTCATCGATGTCTTACACAGGTTTTTCATGGCGTTTCTCCGCCCTGATGCAGGAGTCAACGTGGCATTCCCTGCGATGTTCCGGGTAGTGACCTGCATTCCCTGGCTAGCGGCGGAGTTGCTACTATCCGGCTCGTTGCAGTCACATCCCCGCTCATGAAGTTCTGTTCCACCTGCGGCGCCCCGGTCGAGCTCATCATCCCCGACGGGGATCATCTGCCGCGTCACGTCTGCACGGTGTGCAAGACGATTCACTATCAGAACCCGCGCATCATCGCGGGCTGCGTGCCGGAGTGGCAGGGACGAATTCTCCTGTGCAAGCGTGCGATCGAGCCGCGGCGCGGTTACTGGACGATTCCCGCCGGTTTCATGGAGAACGGCGAGGCAGTCCAGGACGGCGCGGCACGCGAGGCCATGGAAGAAGCGCTGGCCAACGTCGAGATCGGTTCTCTGCTGGCGATCGTCAACGTCATTCGCGCGCATCAGGTCCACATCATGTATCGCGCGCGCCTGCTCGATACCAACTTCGGCGTCGGCCCCGAGAGCCTCGAAGTGAAGCTCTACGACGAAGAGGAGATTCCCTGGAGCGATATCGCGTTCCTGAGCGTGGAATTCGCGCTGCGCCGCTATTTCGAGGACCGGAGCGCCGGCCGCGAAGGCGCCCATTCCCGCGATATCGATTGGCAGGACGGCAAACTGATCATCAAAGACCGGTGAATTTCCCCGAAGGTCGGCCCTGCACGACCGTTCAGCGGCTGCCGCCCTTCATTCAAGGGCCCTGCTTTGGCACAATAGCCGCCCCCGCGAACCTGGTCCTGCGGCCGTTTTTCACCCGCCCGGAGTCATCGATGACCTTTGTCGTCACAGAGAACTGCATCAAGTGCAAATACACCGACTGTGTCGAGGTCTGTCCGGTTGACTGCTTCCATGTGGGTCCGAACTTCCTGGTAATCGATCCGGATGAGTGCATCGACTGCACCCTCTGCGAACCCGAGTGCCCTGCCGAAGCCATCTTCTCGGAAGAGGAATTGCCGGCCGGTCAGGAACACTTCAAGCAGCTGAACGCCGATCTCGCGAAGCAGTGGCCCGTCATCACGGAGCGCGCGCCTGCGCCGGCCGATGCGAAGGAATGGGACGGCAAGCCCGACAAGCTCAAGCTGCTCGAACGCTGACCGCCGGCAGGCGACCCAAATGAAAAAGCCCGCAGCACTGCCGCGGGCTTTTTTGTTTCCGGAGCCGGGAATTACCTGGCGCTGGCGGTGGCGACCTTCAGTTCGTCGAGCTGACGAACCATTTCCTTGGGCGGCAGGTATCCGCCGATGTAGTCACCCGACATGGTGAAGATCGCCGGCGTGCCCTGCACGCCCATTTCTTCGCCGAGTTCGTACTGCTTCGCGACTGGCGTCGCTGCGCACTTCGCTTCGACAGGCTGACCCTGCTTGGCTTTCGTCAGGGCACCGTTGCGATCCTTCGAGCACCACACGGCAACCATCTTCGCCCAGTCGTCGGTGTCGGGACCGGCACGGGGATATGCGAGATAGCGCACGCGCACACCGAGCTTGTTGAGCTCCTCGATCTCGCCATGGAGCTTGCGGCAATACCCGCACTCGACGTCGGTGAACACGGTGATCGTGTGCTTCGCAGCCGCGGGGCCGAACACGATCATGTCGCGCTCATCGAGCTTGGCAAGCGACTTGCTGCGCGCAGTCGAACGCCCTGCCTCTGTGAGGTTCCTGCGGCTCGAAACCTCATAGAGGTCGCCGCTGAAAAGATACTTGCCGTCGGCGCTCACGTAAGCCGTGTCCGTGCCCATGGCCACTTCGTAGACTCCCGCCACCGGCGAGGGCTTGATCTGGTCAGGCTTCACGCCCGGAAACTGGGCTGCGATCGCGGCTCTTGCCTGTGCGGTCTTGTCCGCCTGCGCCTGAGCCTGCGCCGCGGGAATCGCGAACGAGAGCGCACACAGAATCCAGGTCAGCTTGCTCATCGACACTCCGAAAAAGAACTGATGCTTCCGGTTGGATGCGCAAGCCGCGCGGCGGTTCAACCGAAAAGGACGGCAGTCTAGCAGGGAACAATCCCTGACCCGAGCGACATGGACGAAAGGTCGGTGGCCGGCGACAGCCGGCCTGCGGAAAGAGCGGGATCTGGGACCGAAGGGCCGGATCAGCCGCGCGGATGATGCTGCGCGTGCAGATCCTTCATGCGTTCGCGGGCCACGTGCGTGTAGATCTGCGTGGTGGACAGATCGCTGTGACCGAGCAGCATCTGCACGACGCGCAGATCCGCGCCGTGATTCAGCAGGTGTGTCGCGAATGCGTGCCGCAGCGTGTGCGGCGAAAGCGCCTTCTGAACGCCTGCCTTCTGAGCGTAGCGCTTGATGATGTGCCAGAACGCCTGGCGGGTCATGCGATCGCCGCGGCGCGTCGGGAACAGGAAATCGGTCTGCCGCTCGAGCAGGATCTCGAGTCGCGGACCGTTGATGAACTTCTGCAACCACTGCACGGCTTCATCGCCGAGCGGAATGAGACGTTCGCGATCGCCCTTGCCGACGATGCGCAGCACGCCCTGGTTCATGTTGACCTGGCCGGCCCTGAGATTGACGAGTTCGGAGACGCGCAATCCGGTCGCATACAGCACTTCGAGCATCGTGCGATCGCGGTGGCCGAGCGGCTGATCGACTTCGGGCGCGGCGAGCAGCGCCTCGACCTCCTCTTCCGTCAGCGATTTCGGCAGCGACCGGCCGATCTTCGGCATCGCAATCTGCGCCGTGGGATCTTCGGTGATCACTCCATCGCGCACGAGGTAGCGATAGAAGCGACGGAAACTGGAGAGCTGGCGTGCGGTTGAGCGCGGGCGGGCGCCCGACTCCACTCGCCACGCGATGAAAGCAAGCACGTCGGCGCGCTTTGCCGAAATTCCCGAGCCGCCGCGTGCCTGGAGCCAGCGGTCCAGAGCGGTCAGGTCAGCGCGATATGCCGACAGCGTGTTGGGCGACAGACCACGCTCCACCCACACCGCGTCGAGGAAGCGGTCGATCGCAGCCAGCGACGGCGTCGGCGCTTCCGGCGTGCCTTCGCCGGTCCTCGCGTAAACTGATGCTTTCGTAACGGTGCTCATCGCCTTTGAAGCAGCTTGCGCAAGCGGACACCGGATCGGGATCGATGTGCCCACACTTGCAGTACGGCCAGTATGCGTAGGGGGTCCGACGTCGCGGAGTGACAGTTATCACAGAACGTTTTTACTGTTTACATAAAGAGAACCAGTTCACAGAAAATGGCCACTTGGCAGGCGTCGGCTGACGAAGCTGCCAGGCTAAGGACCCTTTGAACCGCTTGAACCCGTCCGATCGAGACCCGGATACGAATGTCGCTGAACCCTTTTCGTTGGCTGAGCCGGTTGCTGGAAGGCCTTTATGGCCTCTACACCCTGACGCTTTTCCTCATCCTCGGCCTGTCCGCCTTCCTGCTGGTTATGCTGGTTCCGGGTCTCAAGGCGCGGCGCGCGATCGCGCACGGCAGCGCCCGCTTCTTCTTCATCTGCGCGGGAATCCGCATCCGGGTCATCGACGAGCACGATTTGCCGCAGGAGCCCTGCGTCGTGGTCGCCAACCACGCCAGCTATCTCGACGGAGTCGTCATGAAGGGCGTGCTTCCCGCCCGATTCAGCTTCGTCATCAAGAAGGAAGTTTCCCGGGTGCCGCTTGCGGGGCTGCTGTTGCGGCGCATAGGCGCGGAATTCGTCGATCGATTCAACCGTCATGCAGGCGCGATGGACGCCCGGCGCATCATCAAGGCAGCGGATGCCGGCCAGGCGCTCGTGTTCTTCCCCGAGGGGACCTTTGTCGCTCAGCCCGGATTGGGGAAATTCCATACAGGCGCATTCGCCATCGCCGCGCGTGCGCATCTGCCGGTCGTGCCGGTGGTCATCCGGGGCACGCGGCGGATTCTTCCGAGCGGACGATTCCTGCCGCGCCCCGGACGCATCGAAATCCAGGTCCTTCCCGCCATCCGTGCATCTGCGGACCTTGATTCGGCCGCAATCGTCGCGATGACTCGGGAAGAGTCACGCAAGCGGATACTTGCGCACCTGAATGAACCGGATCTGGGCGACGCCGACGGGCTGGCGCCGCTGCAGGCCGCTCGCAAAGCTTGATGCGGCAGAGGCTTGACCCGGCCCCGCAGCATTGGTTACAAGCCCGCCCTCTTCCTGAACCCTCCAGCGGGGCTTCCAGCATGACTGACGAAGTTTTCATCGTTGCAGCGCGCCGTACTCCCATCGGCGCATTCCAGGGCTCGCTTGCACCGCTCACCGCGCCGCAGCTCGGTGCGGTTGCCATCCGTGCAGCCGTGCAGGACTCCGGTCTCGGCGCGGACCAGATCGAGGACTCGATCATCGGCTGCGTGCTGATGGCGGGCATCGGCCAGGCACCGGGACGCCAGGCAGCACTCGCAGGCGGCGTGCCGCAACGCGTGCCGGCAACCACCGTCAACAAGATGTGCGGCTCCGGCCTCAAGGCGGTGATGATGGCGAGCGATCAGATTCGCGCAGGCTCGGCCAACATCGTTCTCGCCGGCGGCATCGAATCGATGACGAACGCGCCGTACCTGATTCCAAAGGCTCGCGCCGGCCTGCGCATGGGCCACAGCGAAATCCTGGATCACATGTTCTTCGACGGCCTGCAGAGCCCGTTCGACGGCAAGATGATGGGCCACTTCGCCGACGCCACCGCGGCCAAGTACGGCTTCACGCGTGAGCAGCAGGATGCATTCGCTTCGGAGTCCGTGCGTCGTTCACTCGCCGCCATCGAGCAAGGCAGGTTCGTGCGCGAAATCGCTGCGGCAACGGTGAAGGATCGCAAGGGCGAACGCGTCATCGAGAAGGACGAAACACCCTTCACGTGCGACATCGCCAAGATCCCGAGCCTGAAGCCCGCTTTCAACAAGGACGGCACTGTAACGGCCGCGAGCTCGTCCTCCATTTCTGACGGTGCTGCTGCGCTCATCCTCGCCAGCGGCGCGACAGTGAAGAGCCGCGGGCTCAAGCCGCTCGCACGTGTCGTGGGCTACGCAAGCCATGCGCACGCGCCCGAGTGGTTCACCACTGCTCCGGTAGGCGCGATCAAGGCCGTGCTGGAAAAGACCGGCTGGAAATCAGGCGATGTCGACCTGTTCGAAGTGAACGAAGCTTTCGCCTGCGTCGCGATGGCGGCGATTCACGACCTGAGCCTGGATCACGCCAAGGTCAACGTGAACGGCGGCGCCTGCGCCCTCGGTCACCCGATCGGTGCGACCGGTGCGCGCATCACCACGACCCTGATCCACGCGCTGAAGGATCGCGGCGGCAAGCGCGGCATCGCCTCGCTGTGCATCGGCGGCGGCGAAGCAACGGCACTGGCGATCGAAATCGTCTGACGTCACTCCCGCGAAAGCGGGAGTCCGTCTTGGCTGACGTATGGATTCTCCCCCACGGGATTTCGTCCGGTCACCGCGTGCGGAATCTAAACCGAAACCACCGCGTCCGGCGGAATCCCCGCCACTTCATACCCGCGCTTGAAGTCGCGTACGTGCTTGGCCATCCACTTGCGCGCATCCTCTGCGTCCTTGCTCTGCAGGGCGGCGATGATCTTCTGCTGCGCGACCGTGATGCGTGATCGCGCCTGAGCGACGCGATCGATCATCAATCCCAGTGACGGCGCCAGTACCTGCGCGAGCGAGTGCTTGGCCAGCACGAGCACCTTGTTCCGCGCACACGCGCCGAGCAGCTCGAAGAATTCCACCACCAGCGTGACCGCCGCTGCCGACTGCGATTCCGCCACGAAAGCCTGATGCACGCGCAGCAAGGCCTCGATGTCCGCCTGGGTCCGGCGCGTCGCTGCGAGCGCAGCCACCTCAGGCTCTATCACCATCATCGCTTCCCACACGTCCACGAAGGACACCTCGTGCAGGACGAGCGCCTGCCGCATGCCCGACGCAATCTTGTTGGCGTGGGGACGACTGACCACCATGCGCTTGGCGCCCGGCGGCCGCATCACGAGACCGGAGTTCTCGAGTTGACGTAACGCCTCGCGCACCGTCGAGCGGTGCACCCGGAACTGCTGCGCAAGATCCAGCTCGGCCGGAAGAAGGTCGCCGCCTTTGAGTACACGGCTCAGGATCTTGCCCTCGATCGCAGCGCTGACGCGCATGTAGGCGGGCTCTCGCTCCACCGGATCGAAGAGATTTCCCGCGGCCTGGGACGCCGCCGCCCCGGTTTCCGCTGCTGATGCAGTGCCGCGACGCGGCCGGGTCCTGGATACAATTTTCGCGCGCGTTGACATGGTGCCGGATTGTCCGACAATGGGACATCTTTCTCAACCCTCCCGTATGCCGGGGGAGCGCACTGTGCAGGACTTCGACTTCGGACTCGGCGATGACATCGATACGCTGCGCGCAGCCGTGGCGGAATTCGCTCAGGATCGTATCGCGCCGCTCGCGGCGGACATCGATCGCGAGAACAGCTTCCCTCGCGAGCTGTGGCCGCAGATGGGCGAGATGGGGCTGCTCGGCCTGACCGTCGAAGAGAGCTTCGGCGGCGCCGGCATGGGCTACCTGGCTCACGTCATTGCGATGGAAGAAATCAGCCGCGCATCGGCAGCGGTCGGCCTGTCGTACGGCGCGCATTCCAATCTGTGCGTCAACCAGATGCGCCGCTGGGGAACGCAGGCGCAGAAGGAAAAATACCTGCCGAAACTCATCTCGGGCGAGCACGTCGGCGCGCTCGCGATGAGCGAGCCCGGCGCGGGCTCTGACGTCGTCGGCATGCGCACGCGAGCCGAGAAGCGCGACGACGTCTACGTCCTCAACGGATCGAAGATGTGGATCACGAACGGCCCGATCGCCGAAACCCTGATCGTCTACGCGACCCTCGATGCCAGCCTTGCGGCGCGCGGCATCACGGCCTTCATCATCGAACGCGGCATGCCGGGATTCAGCACGGCCCAGAAACTCGACAAGCTCGGCATGCGCGGCTCAGACACGTGCGAACTCGTGTTCAAGGATTGCCACGTCCCCGCCGCCAACTTGCTGCACAAGGAAGGCTTCGGCGCAGAAGTCCTGATGAGCGGCCTCGACTACGAACGTGTCGTGCTCGCCGGCGGTCCGCTCGGAATCATGCGCGCATGCCTCGACCACGTGATGCCCTACGTTCACGAGCGCAAGCAGTTCGGCCGCCCGATCGGCACCTTCCAGCTCATGCAGGCGAAAGTCGCCGACATGTACACGACGATGAACGCGTGCCGCGCCTACGTCTACGCCGTTGCCCGCGCGTGTGATCGCGGACAGATCACCCGCTTTGACGCAGCCGGCTGCATTCTGCAGGCCTCGGAGCGCGCGACCTGGATGGCGCTCGAAGCCATTCAGGCGCTCGGCGGCAACGGGTACATCAACGACTATCCGACTGGCCGCCTGCTCCGCGATGCAAAGCTCTACGAAATCGGCGCCGGCACCAGCGAAATCCGCCGCATGTTGATTGGACGTGAACTGTTCGAGGCCACTGCATGATCCCGACCCGAGTCGATCGCGATTCCGAAGCTTTTCATACCAACGCCGCGTACATGCGCGGACTCGTCGCCGAGCTGAAAGACCGGCTCGCGATCGCTGCGCAGGGCGGCGGCGATGACGCACGCAAAAAGCACACGTCGCGCAACAAGCTGCTGCCGCGTGAACGCATCGATGCCCTGCTCGACCCGGGCAGCACGTTCCTCGAGCTTTCGCCGCTCGCGGCCGGCGAGATGTACGACGGCGGCGCACCTGGCGCCGGCATGATCACCGGCATCGGCCGCATTCACGGCATCGACGTGGTCATCGTCGCGAACGATGCCACCGTCAAAGGCGGAACGTACTTCCCCATGACGGTGAAGAAGCATCTGCGCGCACAGGAAATCGCCGCGGAGAACAACCTGCCCTGCGTGTATCTGGTCGATTCCGGCGGCGCATTCCTGCCGCTGCAGGATGAAGTCTTTCCGGATCGCGAACACTTCGGGCGGATCTTCTTCAACCAGGCCCGCATGTCGGCGGCCGGCATCCCGCAAGTCGCTGTGGTCATGGGCTCCTGCACGGCAGGGGGCGCCTACGTGCCCGCGATGTGCGACGAGGCCATCATCGTTCGCAAGCAGGGAACGATCTTTCTCGGCGGCCCACCCCTCGTGCGCGCCGCTACCGGCGAGATCGTCGATGCGGAATCGCTGGGCGGCGGTGATGTGCACACACGCATCTCTGGCGTCGCCGATCAGCTGGCCGACAACGACGCGCACGCCTTGCAGCTCGCGCGCGATACTGTGAAGCATCTGGCCCGTCGGCCGCAGCCGTGGCTGCAGCAGCAGGAAATCCGCGAGCCCGTGCACGACATCGAAGATGTCTACGGAATCATTCCGCGCGACACGCGCTATCCCTACGACGTCCGCGAGATCATCTCGCGCATCGTCGACGCATCGGAGTTCCACGAGTTCAAGCCGCTGTACGGCAAGACGCTGGTATGCGGATTCGCGCACCTGCACGGCTTTCCGGTGGCGATCGTGGCGAACAACGGCATCCTCTTCTCGGAATCCGCTCTCAAGGGCGCGCACTTCATCCAGCTCGCGAATCGTCGCGGCGTGCCGCTGATCTTCCTGCAGAACATCACCGGCTTCATGGTCGGCAAGAAGTTCGAGCATGGCGGCATCGCGAAGGACGGCGCGAAGCTCGTCACCGCAGTCGCCTGCTCGCGCGTCCCCAAGTACACGGTGATCATCGGCGGCTCGTTCGGTGCAGGAAATTACGCGATGTGCGGCCGTGCCTACGGACCGCGCATGCTGTGGATGTGGCCGAATGCAAGGATCTCGGTGATGGGCGGCGAACAGGCCGCGCAAGTGCTTGCAACCGTGCGCGCCGACGGCCTCAAAGCCCGCGGCGAGAACTGGCCCGACGACGAACGCGCCGGGTTCGTCGGCGAGATCCGCAATCAATACGAAACGCAGGGCAGCCCGTACTACGCGAGCGCACGTCTTTGGGACGACGGCATCATCGATCCGGTCGATACACGGAATGTGCTGGGACGAGCGATCGCAGCGTCGATGAATGGATCGGCGCCCGGAGACGAGCGCTACGGCGTGTTCAGGATGTAAGCTTCGCCGCCGATGCGACGAGCGCCTTCCCGTCATCCGTCACTCATCACCCGCCACCTTCTCCATCCATGCCCTCCATTACCGTAACAACCGATCCTCGCGGCGTCGCCACCCTGCTCCTGAACCGTCCTGAGAAGCACAACGCTCTGGACGGCGATACCTTGCGCCAGCTTCATGACGCGCTGGTCGAGATCGAGAACGACCCGGATATCCGTGCGGTGATCCTCACCGGCGCGGGCGCGAGCTTCTGCGCAGGTGCGGACATCGCGCACATGCGCTCGATGATGGACGCCACGGAGCAGCAGAACGTCGAGGACGCCATGCTGCTGGCGCGCTGCCTGCGTGCGCTCGACGAGCTCCCACAGCCCGTAGTTGCGCGTGTGAACGGTAACGTCTACGGCGGCGGCCTCGGACTCGTCGCCTGTGCGGATATTGCTATTGCAGTGGAGCCCGCGAAGTTCGCCCTGACGGAAGTGCGCCTCGGCATCGTTCCTGCCGCAATTTCTCCCTACGTAGTGGCGGCAATCGGCTCGAGGCAGGCACGACGGTTGTTTCTGACGGCCGTTCCGTTCGATGCTGCGCAGGCGGCCCAGCTGGATCTCGTGCACTTCACGACATCTTCCGACCAGCTCGATGCGAAGGTCGCGGAACAGCTCGATCTGATCCTGCGCGGTGGCCCGCTTGCGCTCCGCGCCGCCAAAAAGCTCGTTCGGGACGTCTCGCCACCGGTCGACCGCGATGTCCTGGGGGAAGAGACCGCCCGCCTGCTCGCTCGCCTGCGGGTGAGCGCCGAAGGCAAGGAGGGACTCTCCGCGTTTCTGGAGCGGCGCAAGGCGAACTGGGTCGGAGAATAGCCGGAGATTCGACGAGTCCCCCCACCCTCTCCGGGTGGGACCCTTCCGCCATGCGAACGTCGATAAATCTCGTCCGTTCGGGGCTTTGTGCGTCGCAAGAAAGCGGCTAACATCCGGCGCCTTCGCGATCTTCTCGAGGTATGCCATGCAGCTTGAAGGAAAGCTGGTCGTCATCACCGGCAGCGGCCGCGGCATCGGCCGGGCCATGGCCATTGCGTTCGCCCAGAAGCGCGCGAACGTCGCCCTGCTCGACCTCAACGCCGCCGATCTCGACAAGACATCGGCCGAATGCCAGGCGCTCGGCGTCCAGGCACGCACCTATCTCTGCAACGTCAGCCGTGAAGATGAAGTGGCCGCGACGCTCGACGCCGTGGTCGCTGACTTCGGCCGGCTCGATGTGATGATCAACAACGCCGGCATCACGAAAGACGCGATGCTGGTCAAAGTCCAGGACGGCAAGGTCGTCGGCAAGATGTCGAAGGACCAGTGGCAGGCCGTCATCGACGTCAATCTCACCGGTGTGTTCCTGGGCGCGCGCGAAGCCGCGGCCCGCATGATCACGCTGGGCAATGGCGGCGTGATCATCAGCACGTCGAGCATCTCGCGCGCAGGCAACATGGGCCAGTCGAACTACTCGGCGGCGAAAGCCGGCGTCGCGGCGATGACGGTCGTCTGGGCCAAAGAACTGGCTCGCTACGGCATCCGCGCCGGGGCGATCGCTCCCGGTTTCACCCGGACGGAAATCCTCGATGCAATGAAGCCCGAGATGATCGAGCGTGCGCTGTCGGCGGTACCGCTCAAGCGCATGGCCGACCCGTCGGAAATGGCGCATGCAGCGATCTTCATCGCGGAGAACGATTTCTTCTCCGGACGCGTCGTCGAACTCGACGGCGCGCAGCGCATATAGGTAGAACGCAATGAAATTGAATCAGGTACGCGCAGTCATCACCGGCGGCGCTTCGGGGCTCGGCAATGCGGTTGCGGCGAAGCTCGTCGCTGCCGGCGCAAAAGTCACGCTCCTCGATGTGAATCAGGCAGCGGGCGAAGCAGCCGCGCAGGCACTCGGCGACGCCGCCACCTTCCAGACCGTCGACGTGACGAGCGAAACCGCCGTCAACGATGCCATCGCCGCCGCACGCGCCTCGATGGGTTCGATCAATCTCGCGGTGAATTGCGCCGGCGTTGCCTGGGCCCGCCGCCTCGTCAACAAGGAAGGGCCGATGCCCGGCGACTTCTTCCGCAAGGTCGTCGAAGTGAATCTCGTCGGCACGCTGCAGGTGGCCAAGGCCGCGGCAGCCGCGATGGGCGCCAACACACCGAACGAGGAAGGCGAGCGCGGCGTGATCGTGATGACTGCGTCCGTCGCAGCGTTCGATGGTCAGATCGGACAGGTCGCCTACTCCGCTTCCAAGGGCGGCGTTGTCGGAATGACGCTGCCGATGGCGCGCGACCTCGCTTCGAGCGGCATTCGTGTCATGACGATTGCTCCGGGCATCTTCAAGACACCGATGATGGCCGCGATGCCGCAGGAAACGCAGGACTCGCTCGGCCGCCAGGTCCCGTTCCCTCCCCGACTCGGCCGACCCGAGGAATACGCCGCGCTGGTGACCCACATCTGCGAGAACACCATGCTCAACGGCGAATGCATCCGCCTCGATGGCGCGATTCGCATGGCGCCGAAGTGAGAGACAAGAAGTAGATGGCAGAGTGCGGATGGTGACTGGCCGGAGGAGAGATGGGATGAAGCGAGCAGCTCTATTCATACTGGTTGCACTGCTGCAGGTCGGTTGTGTTACTGCGCCAACAGCCCCTGCCACCGACGCGAAGAAGCCTGCTGCTGTCCCTGCGCTATCCGTTCCCGTCGACTACTACAAGCTCTCGAACGGCCTTCGGGTCGTCCTTTCGGAAGATCACTCGGTGCCGGTCGCCTCGATCGGCATCTACTACAACATCGGCTTCCGCATCGAGCCGAAGGATCGCACCGGGTTCGCCCACCTGTTCGAACACCTGATGTTCCAGGGCTCGCAGAACCTCGCGAAAGGCCAGTTCTTCAAACTCGTTCAGGGACTCGGCGGGACTCTGAATGGTTCGACGCGGTTCGACTTTACGAACTACTACGAGGCATTCCCGTCGAATGCGCTCGAGACGATGCTGTGGGCAGAGGGCGATCGCATGCGCAGCCTCGACATCACGCAGGAGAATCTCGAGAACCAGCAGGGCGTGGTCAAGGAGGAAGTGAAGGTCAACGTGCTGAATCGCCCCTATGGCGGGTTCCCGTGGCTGCAGTTGCCGCAGTACGCCAATACCAACTGGTACAACGCTCACAACTTCTACGGCGATCTGCAGCACATCGACGCGGCCACGCTCGAAGAAGCGCGCACCTTCTTCCGCACGTACTACGTGCCGGGGAACGCCGTACTGGTCGTCGCGGGGGATTTCGACCCGGCGCAAGCGAAGAAATGGATCGAGCAGTACTTCTCGACGATTCCTGCCGCACCGGTGCCTGCGATTCCCGATGTTTCCGAACCGCGCCAGACGGCCGAGAAGCAGGTCAGCTATACGGACGCCCTCGCTCCGCGCCCCGCTCTCGCCATCGGCTACCACGTGCCGCCGCGGTGGACGCCTGAGCACTTCGCTTTCGGGCTGATCGACGAGATCCTGCTGCAGGGAGAGTCCTCCCGCCTGCATCGCGATCTCGTGCAGAAGCGCGGCTTCACCGACAGCGTCTCCGGCGGCATCAACCTGCTCGGCAACATGTTCAACTACAGCGGCCCGATGCTCTGGTCCGCATCGCTGCTCCATGATCCGACCACGCCCCAGGCCGCGATCATGGGAGCGTTCGATGAGAACGTCGAACGGCTGCGCACCGAACTGGTGACGCAGGATGAGCTCGATCGTGCACGACGCACGATCCGCTCGCAGCTCTACGACATCGTCGGTTCCAGCACGCGGCTCGGCCTCGTCGATCTGCTCGCGTGTTTCGCCCTCTTCGATGACGATCCTTCACGCATCAACCACATCGAAGCCGAGTTTGCGAAAGTGACGCCCGAACTGGTGCGCAAGACCGCTCATGAATACCTGCGGCGCGACAATCGTACGGTGCTGACCTTGACACCGGGCCAGGCAACGGAGAACCAGGGAGCCGCGCGATGAACAAGCTTCAGTGGTTCGCGTTTACCGTCATCGCTTCCGTGGCGGGCGCAACAAGCGCTCAGCAGGCTCCGCCTCCTCCGGGTCCGCCGCGCCCCTTCCAGTTGCCGACTCCAGCAACGATCTCGCTGCCAAACGGCGTGCAGGCGACGTTCGTCGACTTCGGCGTCATTCCCAAAGTCAGCGTTGCAGTTGCAGTCCGCACCGGCAATCTCAATGAAGGCGACAAGACCTGGCTCGCCGACCTGACCGGCGATCTGCTCAAGGAAGGCACGAAGGATCGCAACTCCGGTCAGATTGCGGACGCCGCAACGCTGATGGGCGGCCAGCTGGGCATCAGCGTCACCGCCGATGAGACGCTGCTGTCGCTCGACGTGCTTTCCGAATACGGTGCGGACGCGGTTGGATTGCTCGCCGAAGTACTGACGACGCCGGCGCTGCCGGAGAGTGAGCTGACGCGAATCCGGCAGGACTACCTGCGCAATCTCAGCGTGCAGACGACGCAGCCGCAGGCCATTGCGGGCGCAGCGATGGCGGACCTGCTTTATCCCGATCATCCGTACGGCAAGTCTTTTCCGACGGCCGAGCAGCTGAGCAGCTACTCGATCGCCGACATCCGCGGCTACTACGAAGCAAACTTCGGCGCCCGTCGGACGCACGTGTATGTCGCGGGCCGCTTCGATCGCGCAGCTATCGAAAAGGCGATCCGCGAGTCGCTCGGTGGCTGGCGCGAAGGCGCCCCGCCGTTGCTGCTCGCCCCGACGGATGCCCGCCCGCGGACGGTGAAGCTGCTCGATCGACCGGGTGCACCGCAGTCGACTCTGCGCATCGGCAAGCGGGTGATCGATCCGACGCAGCCGGACTTCATGCCGCTGTCCGTGGCGAACACGATGCTCGGCGGCGTTCTGACGTCCCGTATCACCATGAATCTGCGGGAGGCGAAGGGCTGGGCCTACTCTCCCGGCAGCAGCCTCGCGACTCAATACCACCAGGCGACGTGGCTCGAGAATGCGGACGTGAAGTCGGCCCAGACGGGCCCCTCTGTCAGCGAGATCTTCAAGGAGATCGACCTTCTGCGCGCGGAGGCACCGACGGAGCCCGAGCTCACCTCCATCAAGAACTATCGCAACGGCATCTTCGTCATGTCGACGAGCACGCGCGGCGGCCTGATCGGGCAGCTCGCCTTCATGAACCTGCAGGGCCTCCCCTCGAACTGGCTGACGACGTTCGTCGACCGGCTCTATGCCGTGACGCCCGCACAGATCACACAAGCCGCTCGCGATCATCTCGATCCGAAACAGATGTCGGTCGTCATCGTCGGCGACCTCGCAACAGTGAAACCGCAGCTCGAAGCCGTCGCGCCGCTGCGCGATGCGATTGCCAAACCCTAGAAGCCACGCTTAACCACAGTCATAACGAACGTATGAGCGAAGCCATCGAACGCGAAGTCATGGAATACGACCTGGTGATTGTCGGCGCAGGTCCCGCCGGCCTCGCCTGTGCGATCCGCCTGAAGCAGCTGAAGCCCGATCTGAACATCTGCGTGCTCGAGAAAGGCTCGGCAGTCGGCGCACACTCCCTTTCCGGTGCGGTCCTCGAACCTGCCGCACTGGAAAAGCTGCTGCCGAACTGGCGCACGGAATACACCGGAATGAAAGTGCCCGCCGTCGAAGACGACGTGCGGCTCATGACGAAGACCGGCTCGTTCAAGCTGCCGAACTGGGCAGTGAACCTCACGCCGATGAACAATCACGGCAACTTCATCGTCTCGCTGGGACAGCTCACACCCTGGCTGGCGCAGCAGGCAGAGAAGCTCGGCGTCGACATCTTCCCCGGCTACTCCGCGGCAGAAGCACTCTTCGATGAGCAAGGCGCCGTCAAAGGCGTTCGCATCGGCGACATGGGTGTCGAGCGCAATGGCGAGCCCGGGCCGAATTTCACGCCGGGTATCGAGATTCACGCCGGCACGACGATCATCGCGGAAGGCTCGCGCGGTTCGATCGCGAAGCAGCTCATCAAGAAGTTCAACCTGCGCGAGCACTGCGATCCGCCGACCTTCGGTCTCGGATTCAAGGAGCTGTGGCAGTTGCCGCCGGGCCGGGTGAAGCCTGGTCGCATCGAACATGCGTTCGGCTGGCCGCTCGACGTCAACACGTACGGCGGCAGCTTCCTCTATCACCTCGACAACGATCGTGTGTACGTGGGTTACGTCGTCGGTCTCAACTATGAAGATCCGCGACTGAAGCCGTTCGAGGCGTTTCAGCAGTTCAAGAATCATCCCCGCATCAAGCCGCTGCTCGAAGGCGGTGAGATCCTCTCCGCCGGCGCGCGCACGATCGCGGCGGGTGGCTATCAGTCGCTGCCGAAGCTCGACATGCCCGGCGCGCTCATCATCGGCGACGCCGGCGGTACGCTGAACGTCTTCAAGATCAAGGGGATTCACCAGGCGATCCGCTCGGGCGCGCTCGCCGCGGAGCATCTCGCAGCCGAGGGCAAGTCAGCCGGTTTCGACGCTCGCTGGCGCGCATCCGAAGGCCACAAGGAACTGCACTCGGTCCGGAATTTCAAACCCGCCTTCAAGAAAGGCCTGTACTTCGCGATGATCAACGCCGGTATCGAGGCGGTGCTGAAGGGCAAGACCCCCTGGACGATGCGCAACACGGCGGACTGGTCGGCGCTCGAAAAGCTCGCCGACTACACATCGCCGGATCGTCAATGGATCGATCGCTCGCTGCCGCCGCGCGACCGGCTGGCGTCGGTGTTCTTCGCCGGCAACGTCCACGACGAAGCACAGCCGATCCATCTCAAGGTCGCCGACACGAACATTTGCGCCACGCGCTGCGTTGTCGAGTACGGCAATCCTTGCGAGAACTTCTGCCCGGCTGGCGTCTATGAAATGGTCCCCGACGGCGACAAAGGCAAGCGCCTGCAGATCAACGCGGCGAACTGCGTGCACTGCAAGGCCTGCGACATCAAGGATCCGTACGAGATCATCACCTGGACCACGCCCGAGGGCGGTTCGGGGCCGAACTATCAGAATCTCTGAAGAGGCGAAGCGGATTGCGGTGGACAGGCTCCCTTCATGAATCCCATCTGGTCGCCTTCCCCCGAGCGCATGGCCGATGCGCACATGACGCGATTCATGCGCTTTGCGCGTGAACGCCACCAGGCGCCAATCGCCGACTACGCCGCTCTGCATCGCTGGTCGGTCGAGTATCCGGAAAACTTCTGGAGCGCCCTGTGGGACTTCGCCGAGGTGCGAGCCGAGCGCAAGGCCGACCGCGTACTGGTCGACGGCAACAAGATGCCCGGCGCGCAGTGGTTCGTCGGCGCGAAGTTCAACTTCGCCGAGAACCTCCTGAAGCTCGACGACGATTCGCCTGCAATCATCTTCCGCAATGAACGCGGCGTTCGCCGCGAACTGTCGTGGCGGCAGCTGCGTGCAGAAGTCGCCCGGTTTGCCGACGGGCTGCGACAGGTCGGCGTGAAAGAAGGCGACCGCGTCGCCGGCTACTTGCCCAATCTGCCCGAAGCGATGATCGCGATGCTGGCAACAACCAGTCTCGGCGCGATCTGGTCCTCGTGTTCACCCGACTTCGGCGTGAGCGGAGTGTGCGATCGGTTCGGCCAGATATCCCCCAAGGTACTCATCGCCGCCGACGCGTATCCGTACGCCGGCAAGACGCTCGATTGCCTCGCGACGGTAAGGTCGGTCAAGCAGACGATCTCCAGCATCGAGCGTGTCGTGATCGTGCCGTACCTGAACGAAGGGCCGGCGATCGCGGATATTCCGGATGCCGTGCTGTTCCCTGATTTCGGCTCCGCGGACGCGAAACTCTCTTTCACGCAGTTGCCGTTCGCTCATCCCGTCTACATTCTCTATTCCTCGGGGACGACGGGTGTGCCGAAGTGCATTACGCATGCTGCCGGCGGCGCTCTGATGCAGCACATCAAGGAACATGTGCTGCATGCGGACCTGCGAGCGGGTGACCGCTATTTCTACTACACCACCTGCGGTTGGGTGATGTGGAACGCCCTTGCCGGCGCACTCGTCGCTGGCGCGACGATCGTGCTCTTCGATGGCTCACCGGTGCAGCCTGATCCCCGCATCCTCTGGCGCATGGCCGCCGAGGAGAAGCTCGCCTTCTTCGGTACCAGTCCGCGCTTCCTCACTGCCTGCCAGCAGGCGGGTGTAAAGCCGGGCACCGAGTTCGATCTCGGCGCGCTGCGCACGATCATTTCGACAGGCGCGCCGCTGAGCCCGGAGAGCGTGCGCTACGTGTATCGCGACGTGAAGCAGGATGTGCAGCTCGCGTCGATCTCCGGCGGCACGGACATCCTGGGTGCGTTTGCACTTGGCTGCCCGCTGTTGCCGGTGTACGAGACCGAGATGCAGTGCCTTGGTCTTGGCATGAAGGTCGAGGTCTTCGACGAGAACGGCAAATCGGTCGTGGACGCGCAAGGCGAGCTTGTCTGCTCGGCGCCCTTCCCCTCGGTTCCCATCGGCTTCTGGTCCGACACCGACGGATCGCGCTTTCACGCCACATACTTTGCCCGCTACCCGAACGTCTGGTGGCACGGAGATTTCGCCACGGTCACCGCGCGCGGCGGCCTGATCGTTCATGGTCGCTCCGACGCCGTACTCAATCCTGGCGGGGTGAGGATCGGCACTGCGGAGATCTATCGCCAGGTCGAGAAGGTCTCCGAAGTTGCCGAGTCAGTGGCGATCGCACAGAGCTGGCAGAACGACGTCCGTGTCGTGCTCTTCGTGAGATTGCTCGACGGGTTGACGCTCACGGACGAACTGCAGCGAAAGATCCGCGACACCATCGGGCGCAACACGACACCACGGCACGTGCCCGCGAAGATCATTCAGGCGCCGGACCTGCCGCGCACGCTCAACGGCAAGCTGACAGAGCTGGCGGTGCGCGAGGCGGTCCACGGCCGTCCCGTTCGCAACACAGATGCGCTGGCGAACCCGCAGGTGCTCGATTTCTTCCGCGATCTGCCCGAGCTGCAGCGTTGATGGACAACGTCAGCGCCCACTACCAGCGCGAATGCGCACGCCTCAGCTATCAGCGGGACCCTGCCCAGGAGCGCATCGTTGCGCTGCTCGATGAGTTGCGCTCGAGGCTCATCAAGCCGCGCTCCGCCGGCCTGCTGAAAGGTTTGTTCAACGGCAAGCAGCGCGAGCTCGAGAAGGGTCTCTACATCTGGGGCGGCGTCGGTCGCGGCAAGACATGGATGATGGACCTGTTCTTCCACAGCCTGCCCTTCAAGGACAAGCAGCGCAGTCACTTTCATCGGTTCATGCAGTCCGTGCATGACGAACTGAAGAAGCACAAGGACCGGGCCGATCCGCTCGAGCTGGTCGCCGAGAAGATAGCGAAGAAGACGCGGGTGTTGTGCTTCGACGAACTCTTCGTCGCCGACATCGGCGATGCCATGCTGCTGGCGAATCTTTTCCGCGGCCTGTTCGACCGGGGCGTCACCCTCGTAGCGACGTCCAACGTGCCGCCCGACGATCTCTACAAGGAGGGTCTGCAACGAGCGCGGTTCGTACCGGCGATCAAACTGCTGAAGGAGCACACCCAGGTCGTGCAGATCGACAAAGGCGTCGACTTCCGCCTGCGCGCACTCGAAAGTGCACCCACGGCTTTCGACGCGGGCGACTCCGGGACCACCGGCGCAATGACACAACTCTTCGAGCAGGTTGCAGGCGAAGCCGGCACACCGAATGCGACCCTGACGCTGAATCACCGGCGCCTGCATCCCATGCGCCTCGCAGAGGATGTCGTGTGGTTCGACTTCAAGGAACTCTGCGACGGACCGCGTGGCCAGGCCGACTACATCGAGATCGCGCGCTGCTTCCACACCGTGATGCTTAGCGATATCCCGGTACTGACCACCGAGTCGGAGAACCAGGCCCGGCGCTTCGTCACCCTCGTCGATGAGTTCTACGATCGAAGCGTGAAGCTGATCGTTTCGACGACCGCGCCGGTGACACAGATATATCGGGGCTCGAAACTCGCGTTCGAGTTCGAGCGTACGTCCAGTCGGCTGATCGAGATGCAGTCGCAGGAATACTTGTCGCGGGCTCACCAGCCGTGAGAGCCGTCATCCCCGCGTTCGCGGGGATGACGTTCATCGGCTGAAGCCTCTTCACGCCACTTTCTGCACCTTTCTCCTCACCTCGGCCTTCTCGCTCGCGTACGACGCGCCAGCCTGATCACCGGCCAGATCCAGCGCACGCGCCGTCAGCTGCCAGTTGAAAGGACTGGTCGGCTTGAGGTGAGTCCGCTCAGACGCCAGGGCCCGCGACAGGCCCGCATTGCCCGCGCGCAGCGCGGCCTCTACGAGTGTCTGATGCACTATGTCTCGCTGTGCGTTGCTGCCGCCGAACCGGTTCGCGATCGTCCGCACCGGCAGCAACAGCTCGACTACATCGTTGTAGTATCCGGCTCCGAACGCCAGCAGCGCCTGCGCCATCGGCAGTCCGACTTCGCGCGACATCATCGCATTCGTGTCGTTCCCCAGCGCTTTTCGCTCCAGCGTTGCGATCGTGCGCGCCACGAGATCGAGCCGCTGAGCGCCGATGAACGACATGACAGCATGGACGTCATTGAAGGCGTAGTAGCCATGATCGATGAGCGGCGCCCAGGACGCCGCGAGCGCCTGCCAGCGCGATCCCACATCGACTCCGCGCAGGTGCAGGCGCCACAGCAGCGCCGATGCGTCGATCATTTCGAGCGGCACTTGCGACGCGACCGGACGCACCTTGCGGTCGTACAACTGCAGGACTGCCGGCACATCGCCCGTATCGAGGTGATAGAGCGCCAGGTGCCACCAGTTGTGGAACGCAAAGCCGTTCTCGGGCGCCCAGTCCTGTTCGCGACGAGTCAGCCAATCGATGCCGTCACGCACGCGTCCGGTCATTTCCATGACGTGCGCGACCGCATGCACTGCCCAGGGGTCGCGAGGATTGAGGTCGAGTGCGCGCCGGCCGGTGTCCTCGGCCTGCGAGTACGCACCGCACTCTTCGAGACCGAAGGCATGCATGCCGAGGACGTAACCATAGCCGGGCACTGTCGAATCCCAGTGCGGCAGGACATGCGCAACGCGATCCCGCAGCATCGACGAATGCCCCAGCAGGAAGTCGCCCACGTGAGCGACCTGAAGCGCCAGCAAGTCACGCGGATAGTCCAGGAGGATGTCGCCATACGCGCGGATCGACCCGGCGAAGTCGCCATTCAGCCACTTGCGAGCCGCCGCTGCATGTGCGCGCTCACGCTCGTTGGCCCGACGACCCACTGCCTCGACCGCTTCGATGCTCGATCGCAGCATCGGCACGAGCGTCGGATCGGTCGACGTCACGATCAGGGCGGCCTGGAGGCAATGGCCCATCGCGAAGTCCGGGTCGGCGTCGATCGCCACGCGGATCGTCGTCATGGGGTCCGCGTAATAGCCGGCTGACAACTCAACAGCCTGCTCGTAGTGATGCAGCGCATCGCGGCTGTGCGTCGACACGGAAACGCCGCGGCAATCGGTAAGAGCCATTGGATGAATCCTCCACACCGGCAACCCCTGCCGGCCTCGTGGGTACCCTTGTAGACCCCCCGCGTGAGGGCACAGTCTCGACAGGCGTGAAAAAAGCGTGAAAATGCCTCCTGGTCCAAACGGAGCCGTTCTCCATGGAAACCAGCGCGACTGCGCTTTGTCGGTGCAGATCCCTGTCGAAAGTCAGGGTGCACTGACGGCGAAGCGCAGCGGCCAGGCCTGCTGGCGGCGATGACAATGGCGGCCGAGGGAACACGCTTTGACGCAATTGGTGCTGCGACTGTTGGGGGGCTTCGGCATTCAGGATGCCGCTGGCGCCGAAATACGCGTTGCGTCACGCAAAGGCCGTGCCCTGCTCGCCTATCTCGCCGTGAGAGCCGGCGAGAGCCAGACCCGGGACCGGCTCGCCTCGCTCCTCTGGGAAGAGGCCGACGAAGAACTGGCCAGGACCAGCCTTCGGCAGGCGCTGGCCGCCATCCGCAAGTGCCTGCCTGAATCCGCTCACGCCGCTTTGATCGCGGACACCGATTCGCTGCGGGTCGACCCCAACCTGGTGACGACGGACATCCTCGAGCTCAATCGCGCCCTCACCCTGGGGACGCGAACATCGCTGCAGGATGCGATAGCGCTGCATCGGGGTGACCTGCTCGAAGGCCTCGATGCGCGCTCGACCGCTTATGAAGAATGGTTGAGCCAGGAGCGACAGTCCTTGCGACGTCGCATCGCCGATGCGTCCCAGAAACTCGGTGCCTTGTGCGCAGCCCAGGACGATGTCGATGGCGCCCTCGCCGCCTGTGCGCGATTCGTTTCGCTCGAACCGCTCAACGAGGCTGCGCATCGGACGCTCATGGAACTGCACGCACGTCGCAACGCCTATGCGGATGCGCTGCGCCAGTACCAGATCTGCCGTGACATCCTGAGACGCGAACTCGATGTCGCGCCGGAGCCCGCGACCGAGCAGTTGTACCGCGATCTGATGCGCAGACGCCGGGCTGCAGCCGCAGCCAGTGGCGGCAACGGCGCCGAAGCAGAAGTGGAAGGTTCCACGCCCGTCGCGCCGACTGCAGCCGCCCCGAAAGATCTCCCGCCGAACCTGCGCGATGCCGTCGTGCTCGTCGCGAGACTCGACGGATTGCTCGAACTGGAAGCGACGCTCGACCCCGAAGAAGCCCATGCGCTGAGCACCGAATTTCAGAGTCAAGTGCGTCGCGTCGTCGATCAGTACGGGGGTTGCACCGACCGGCGCGTCGGCGCAACCGTGCTCGCGGTTTTCGGCGCAGCCGAGGTTCGCGGCAACGAAGCGGAACGCGCCGTTCGCGCTGCTTTGCTCTTGCAGCAATCGGTAACCGACGGATCGTGGAAGCTTTCCCGCGACCTGCGATTGCGCGTCGGCGTCGCTCAGGGCCAGATCCTCGTCGATCGGGATCTCTTCCCGCTCACGGGCCGGCCTACTCACGCCGCCCATGCGCTCGCCGCTGATGCGGCCAATGAAGGCGTCTGTGTCGCGGACGAAGTTCGCAACGCCCTCGCCGGACGCATCAATGGCAAGGCGCTGTCGGCGGGCGCGAATGCATGGAGCGTGCAGGGATTCCGCTCCGAGACAGCAGCCGATGGACAGCAGTTCGTGGGCCGTCGCCCCGAACTGGCCATGTTGCTCACCGTTCTCGAACGCTGCCGAACCAGCCAACGCGGCCGCGCGATCGTGATCCGCGGCGATGCAGGTATCGGCAAGACATCCATGGTCAATGCGATCCGCGCCGCGGCATTGCAGGCCGGCATCCGCACCCATTCGTCCGTGACGCTCGATTTCGGGCAATCACTCGGCCATCGGCCGGTAACGACACTGGCGCTCAGCCTGCTCGATGTCAGTCCGGGGGCCCCGCTCTCCGAACGATCTGATGCGGTTGCTCGCAAATTGGCGAGCTCGCAGGCCGGCATCGACCGGCGCATCTTCCTGAGTGATCTCATCGATGCACCGCTCAGCGCCGAACTGTCGGCGCTGGAAAACGCCATGGATACCGCGACCCGCCAACGCGGCCGCTCGCTGGCTCTATCCGAGCTGATCGAATCAGCTGCACAACGGGCGCCGCTGCTCCTGGTGATCGAGGATGTGCACTGGGCGGATCCTGAAGAACTCGCGCGTTTCGGTGAAATCGCTGCGGTCGTCGCGCAGTGTCCCGCCCTGTTGCTGATGACGACGCGGCCCGAAGGCGATCCGATCGGCGCAAGCTGGCGCGCCCGCGCCCGTGGCTGTCCCGTGACGACGATCGATCTGGCGCCGCTGGGCGACGACGAAGCACAGGAACTTGCCGCCCTGTACCCCGAACTTCCCGCAACGGCCGTCGAAGCGTGCATCCGGCGCGCCGAAGGCAATCCGCTGTTCCTCGATCAATTGCTTCGCGCTGCACGGACCGGACTCGAAAGCCTGCCAGGGTCGATACGGACACTCGTTGTAGCGCGCGCGAACGGATTGGCGTCCCGCGACCGGCAGGCTCTGGAGTGCGCGGCCGTCCTTGGTCACCGCTTCGCACTGACGGCGCTGCGCCAGCTCGTCGACGACGATTACGATGCTGCGCCGATCGTCGATACCGGCTTGCTGCATGCGAACGACGCCGAGCTGGAGTTCGCACACGCGCTCTTTCGCGACTCGGTCTACGAATCGACGTTGCGTTCGCGACGCCGCGACCTGCATCGCAAGGCAGCGGCGTGGTTCGCATCGCATGATCTGACGCTCCAGGCAGACCATCTCGCTGCCGCCGAGGATCCCGCTGCTGCGGCCGCCTATCTCGACGCCGCTCGCGCTGAACAGACCGCCCTGCGATTCGAGCGTGCACTGGTTCTCGTGAACAAGGCCAATGCCGCGGCGCGTGATCCTGTCGTCCTGAACCAGATCAATTGCCTGATGGGCGAACTGTCGCTCGTCCTCGGGCGAACGCACGACGCGCTGACCGCGTACCGGGAAGCGATCGACTTCGCCACCGACCCGCGCGGACAGGGAGAGGCATGGTTCGGTGTGGCTTCGGTCCTGCGCATCATGGATCGTTACCATGAAGCTATCGCCGCGCTCGAACATGCACAGAAGGCATGGGGCGAGCTTGCCGACGCCCGCACCAAAGCAAGGATGATGACGCTCTACGGCAACCTATGCTTTCCCATCGGGAGACTCGAAGCTTGCCTGGACGCGCATGAAGAAGCGCTGCGTCACGCGACGCAGGCCAACTCGCCCATCGATCTCGCACGCGCCTACGGTGGTCTCGGCGACGCCTGGTACCAGCGCGGACGGATGCACACAGCACGAGACTACTTCGGCCGCTGCATCGAAGCCGGACAAACACACAATCTGCCGGGTGTGCGCATCGCCAACCTGCCGATGCTCGCCGTCACGAGTATGTATTGCGGCGATCTTCAGTCCGCGGACATCCATCTGCGCCAGGGACTCGAGCTTGCGCGCAACGCCAGCGACGCGCGCAGCGAAATGTTGGTGCAGCTCGTGATGGCAAGCAGCATGCTCATGCGCGGGCAGTTCGAGACGAGCGCGGAGCACGCGCGACAGGGCAACATCTTGTCGACACAGCTCGGTGCACGACGCTTCCAGGCCGAAGCACTGTGCCTGCTGGGATCAAGCAGCCTGCAACGGGGGGCGCGCGAGGAAGCCCTGCCCTACATCACGGAAGGACTGGAGCTGGCACGCCTGACCGGCATGAACTATTGCGGACCTGTGCTGCTGGGAATTCTTGCGCGAATCACACAGCACGAGGAAGAACGCGAAATCGCCCTCGAGGAGGCGGAAAGCCTTCTGGCCGAAGGCTGCGTAAGTCACAGCTACTTCGAGTTCTATCATCACGCCATCGAGGTACGCCTTCGCGACGGCAACTGGGTCGACGCCTATCGCTACGCCGACGCGCTCGCGGAGTACACGCGCGCGGAACCGCTGGCTTGGACGGAGCTCGTCATTCGACGCGGCAAGACGCTGGCTGACATCGGTGCGGGACGCATCACGCCGGACACGATCCGCTCGCTGCAGGAGCTCGACGCGACCTGTCGGAGACTGAATCTCTACCTCGAGTTGCCCGCGATCGACGCAGCGCTCGCAAAGGTCGCTGCGCTACAGGCCTGAGGGCCTGCGCAGCTTCAGAGCACGACGACCTGCCGCACGCTCTGCCCGTCCGCCAGACGGTCGAACGCGGCATTGATGTCCTCCAGCGACAGGCGCTCGCTCAGTAGCTTGTCGACTGGCAGATACCCCTGACGATACATCTGGATATAGCGGGGAATATCGCGTGCCGGGTCGCAGCTTCCGAGGTAGCTGCCCTTGATCGTGCGCTCTTCGGCGACGATACCTACATGCGGAATCGAGAACAGATGCTGCGGGTTCGACAGCCCCGCGGTGACTGTCGTACCACCGCGCCGGGTGATGCGGTAGCTGAACTCCATCGCCTTGACCGATCCCGCCATCTCGAACGCGAAATGGACGCCACCGCGAGTGATCTCGCGAACCTTTTCTGCCGCATCCGCATCGGCAGCATTGATCGTGTGCGTCGCGCCGAGTTGCCGCGCCAGCGCCAGCTTCGATTCGCTCAGGTCGCATGCAATGACCACGGCCGCATCGACGAGCCGCGCACCCAGCAATGCTGCGAGACCGACGCCACCAAGCCCGACCACGGCAATGAAATAACCCGGCGACGGTTGCACGGTATTCGTCACCGCGCCCACACCCGTCATCACCGCGCAGCCGAATACCGCTGCTTCGTCGAAAGGCAACGTCGGATCGACCTTGACGAGCGACTCACGCGCGACGACAGCGTGCTCGGCGAAAGCAGAGACACCGAGATGATGATTGATCTCGGTCAGCCCCTGATGCAGGCGGCGGTCGCCGCTCAGCAGGGTTCCCGCGCTGTTGGCGCGAAAGCCTGGCTCGCACAATGCGGGACGACCGCTGGTGCAGGGCTCGCAGGCGCCGCAGCAGGGAACGAAAGCCGCGACCACGTGATCGCCCGGCTTCAGATCCTTCACCCCGCTGCCAACTTCGAGAACCTCGCCGGCACCTTCGTGACCGATGGCCATCGGCAACGGCCGCGGGCGATCTCCATTGATCACCGACAGATCGGAATGACATAGCCCCGCAGCGCGTATCCGCACCAGGACTTCACGGGGGCCCGGAGGATCGAGATCGACTTCGAGGATCTGCAACGGCCTGCTTTGCGCATAGGGCCGCGGCAGGTTCGTTTCCCTGAGAACTGCTGCGCGTGTCTTCATGAGCCGGATGACGTGACGAGAGCGATTGGGATACCGGCCGAAGCCGGCACCCGACTATACAACGCTTTCCTTGCAGATCCCGACAATGCCGGCGACGAGCCTTCCGGCTTACGACGTCACACCTGATAGCTGGCGGACGTTCTGCTCTTCAGTTCGTCCGCGGTCACGCCGGGTGCAAGCTCCAGGAGCTTGAAAGGCGATCTGCGGTCCGGCCGTGCGAACACCGCGAGATCGCTGATGACCATATCGACCACGTTGGCGCCTGTCAGCGGCAGCTCACAACGCGACTTGAACTTCGCGGCCCCATCCTTGGAATTGTGCTCCATCACGACGACGACCCTTTTCACGCCCGCGACCAGATCCATCGCGCCGCCCATGCCCTTCACCATCTTGCCCGGCACCATCCAGTTGGCGAGATCGCCGTTCTCGCTCACTTCCATGCCGCCGAGAATCGACAGGTCGATATGTCCGCCCCGGATCATGCCGAAGCTGTCCGACGACGAGAAATACGAGGAGATGGGCAGCTGGGTGATCGTCTGCTTGCCGGCGTTGATCAGATCGGGATCCTCCTCCCCTTCGAGCGGGAAGGGCCCCATGCCCAGCATGCCGTTCTCCGACTGCAGCACGACCTTCATTCCCGGCGGAATGTAGTTCGCCACCAGCGTCGGAATCCCGATGCCGAGATTGACGTAGAAGCCATCCTTCAGTTCACGCGCTGCGCGCGCCGCCATTTCATCGCGAGTCCAGGCCATGGGAGTGTCTCTCTGTGCTATCCGCCATCTACTTCTTTCTGACCGTTCTCTGCTCGATCGGCTTCACATAGTTCGTGCCCTTGAAGATGCGCTGCACGAAGATGCCCGGCGTGTGAATCTGGTCGGGATCGAGCTCGCCGGCTTCCACCAGCTCTTCGACTTCGGCGATCGTGACGCGCCCGGCCGTTGCCATCATCGGATTGAAATTCCGTGCGGTCTTGCGATAGATCAGGTTGCCTTCGGTGTCGCCCTTCCACGCCTTGACGAGCGACAGATCCGAGGTCAGGCCCGTTTCGAGCACGAACGTCTCACCGTTCACGACCCGCTGCTCCTTGCCTTCCGCGACGAGCGTGCCGGCACCAGTGCGCGTGTAGAAGCCGAAGATCCCCGCGCCTCCCGCGCGAATGCGCTCGGCCAGAGTTCCTTGCGGATTGAATTCGAGCTGCAGTTCGCCCGAAAGATACTGGCGTTCGAACTCCTTGTTCTCGCCGACGTACGAGGAAATCATCTTGCGGATCTGCCGTGTCTTGAGGAGCAACCCGAGGCCGAACTCGTCGACGCCGGCGTTGTTGGAGATGACGGTCAGTCCGCGCGCACCGCAGTCGCGCAGCGCGAGAATCAGATTCTCAGGAATCCCGCAGAGCCCGAAGCCGCCGGACATGATCGTGAGATCGTCGCGAACGACCCCGGCAAGGGCCTCGCGCGCGTTCGCATACACTTTCGACGCAGAACCGGTCATGCGGCCTTCCCCCGTGTTGATCCGTCATTAATTCATCACTTGCTGAATTATACCCGGCGGCGGCCCGTCGCGCAGCTCCCGCCTGCGACGAACCGCTGGCAGAATACGCGAACTTGCGTAAACCCGATGAGGCCGCCAGGAAGGCCTTTGTGAATCAAGAGGAAGGAAGTCCAGCGATGTCATCCCGACCCCCTGTCGTTCAGCGCGCCGATTTCAAGGTCCTGCGCCCCATGCAGACCCGCTGGATGGACAACGACCACTACGGCCACGTCAACAACGTGGCCTATTACTCGTACTTCGATTCGGCCGTCAATGGGTACCTGATGGAGGCGACGAGCTCGGACACCCGCGAGCTGTCGGCCATCGGCATCGTCGCGGAAACCTCGTGCCGGTTCGTCAAGGAGATCAGCTTCCCCGACCTGCTGCACATCGGCCTGCGGCTGGAGAAGCTCGGCAACAGCAGCGTGATCTACGAGCTCGCCGTCTTTCGCGGCGCCGACACGGAGGCATCAGCCATCGGAAGATTCGTGCACGTTTATGTGGATGCGAAG
>JACZCZ010030122.1_pt1 | contig 31420 bp, 29 predicted proteins | sample 8641811 | NCBI WGS metagenome assembly JACZCZ01 (sample SAMN15324610, study PRJNA640507) | soil metagenome | isolation source: intercropping peanut in the first line | place: China: Luxin town, Laibin City, Guangxi Province | collected 2019-07-25 | depth 10cm m | reverse complement strand
TCGCCGGCGTTGATGTCGAAGTAGCGCTGGCCTTCGCCCGGCACGCCGTTGCGAATTTGCTCGTGGTTGACGGCGCGCGCCGGGATCGGCAGACCTTTGGCTTTGGCCTCGGCGACCTGCTGCTCGTAAGCGCGCTCGCCGGAGAGCGAATGACCGACGGCGCCGTTGCCCTCATGGCACGAGTATTCGAGCACCTCGTACCCCGGCTGCGACGTGATCATGACGCGCAGCGTCCACGGCGCCGTGAACGCGCCCGGATCGTCGATGGTGGCCACGTACTCGATCATCGCCGGGTCGACGCGCGTAAGGCGCTCCGTCATTTTGAGCTGTTCGGTGTTCGGCACTCCGCCGCCGTTGCTGCCGACGCTCGTGCGGTCGGTGAAGTTGGTCGTCTCGATGACGAGCGTGTCGCCTTCGAAACGGCCGCGCGCGCTGCCCATCCACTGCCGGATGCCGCTCTCGAGCGGCGGGCGGCCGTCGAGCGGAATGATGCGGGTGTCGTGGATCATCTCGTAACTGATCGCGATCGCCGACGGGTTCTGTGCGATGCGCACGCCGTTGCCGTAGATGACGGGCAGCACCGAGCCGATGACGCCGCGCGTGATGCAGCGGTCGTACAGCGAGAAGTCGTCGAAGTCGTCGAACGGCCCCGGCCCGAACGTGCCGCGCGTTTGGGCCGCCGCGGCTGCTTGGGCCGCAGGCGTCAGGGCCGGTAACTGGCCGTCCGGCGGGTCGACGATCATCGACGTGTAGCCGAACGTGCGCAGGCCGAACTCGTGACGCAGGAACGTGCCGACGTTGACGGAGAAATCGCGGCCGCTTTCGATCTCCTGCGCGCGCTTCGCGAATTCTTCGGGCGTCAGCGAAGTGCGCGTTCCCTGATCGCGCGGCCGGGTCACGGGCACGCCGCGGAAGTCGTCGGTGCTCCAGTTGCCTTCGAAGCTCGGGTGGCCCCACGAGGTGCGCGGCGGCTTCCAGCTCTTGTCGACGTACGAGGCGGCCGTGGTCTCGGCGGGCACTCGGCGCGCGGCCGACACCTGCACGGCACTGTTGTCTTGAGCGACGGAGACGGCCGTCAAGCCGCCCATGGCCGAAGCGAGAATCGCCTTGTGGCCAAACCTGCTGCGCATGGTCCCCTCCCGTTCGAGACGCTTACCGCGACTATAATGAGCGCCGTTCAGGACGACCACTCCTCATGCGCATCGCCATCGTTCAAACGCAGCCCGTCGCTTGCGCGATCGACGTCAACATCAAGGCGCACGAGACTTGGGTAAAGAAGGTGGCGGGGCGCGGCGCGGACATGGTGTTCTTTCCGGAGCTGTCCCTGCTCGGCTACGAGCCGAAGCACGCGGCACGCTACGCGCTGCGCGCCGACGACATCCGCCTCGACCTGTTTCAGATGCTGAGCCACGCATTGCGCCTCACGATCGGCTTGGGACTGCCGACCGCGAGCATGGACGGCGTGCGCATCAGCATGCTCGTGCTGCGCCCCGACGCATCGCGCATCGTGTACTCGAAGCAGCACCTGCATGCCGACGAGCTGCCGTATTTCGTCGCCGGTGAAGGCCAGGTCATGCTGCCTTCTGGCCGCGACGTCGTGGCGCCGGCGATCTGCTACGAGTCGCTGCTGCCGGAGCACAGCGCGGCCGCCGCCAAGCTCGGCGCCACCGTCTACGTCGCCAGCGTCGCGAAGTCTGCGGCGGGAATCGCGAAAGCCGACGCGCACTACCCTACGGTTGCGCGCAAGCACTCGCTGCCGGTGTTGATGGCGAACTGCGTCGGGGCTTGCGACGATTTCGAAGCCGCCGGCGGCTCGGCCGTGTGGAGCGCCGACGGCACGCTGCGCGCACGTCTGCCGTCCGCGGGCGAAGGTGCATTGATCTTCGATACGACGACGGCAAGCGCCGAAGTCGTGTGATCAGTCCGCCGGAGCGGGAACGACTCCGGCCTCCCGCAATTTCTCGCGCGCCGCCGCGCTCGTCACGAACGCGATGAGCTCGCGTGCCACCGCCGCGTTGGCCGCACCCGCGAGCACACCGGCCGCGTAGAGTTGCGGCTTCTGTAGCTCCGCCGGGAACTGCACGACGGCGAGCGCGTCGTTCGCCGTGAACTCGCTGATGAACGACAAACCGAGCTCGACCTCGCCGCGCTGCACGGCCTCGCCGACGAGATAGCCCATCGGCTTCAACGACGCTTTGCTGCGCGCTTGCTCCTTTATGCCGAGCTGCTCGAATACCGTCTCGATGTAGCCGCCCGAGATCGTCGCCACCGTCGGGTCGGGATACGACACCGTGCGTGCCGCGAGGACCACCTGCTTCAGCTTCTCCGGCGTCGAGACGTCGGGCAGCGGGCGATCGGCGCGCACCACGATGCCGAACAGCGAGCTCGCGACCGGCGTGCGCGTGCCGCGCACGATCGTACCGTTCGCTTCGAGCTCGCTCGCGGCCTCGGCCGCGACGACGATGACGTCGCCGCGCTCGCCGGCGCGAATCTTCGCCAGCACGCCGCCCGTGGTGCCCAGCGAAAATCGCAAGGTATGCCCGGAGGCCGCCGTGAAATCGGCGCCGAGCTCCTCGAACGGGTCGGCCATCGATCCCGTGACGAACACGGCGAGCTCGTCGGCGCTCGCGGCGCCGATCATGAGCGCCAGCGCGCAGCCAAAGACCGTGCAAATTCTGCCGACCATGCTCGCCCCCGGACACACGCGTTTCAGTCCATGTTAGCGTTACGCCACCCCGAGAGCGACGGACCAACGCCTGAGCCAGGACACCTTATCGGACGTCTTACGCACCGTGCGCCTGCGCAGCGCCGTGTTCTATTACGTCACGTGCGACGGACGCTGGTGCGCCGAGGCGCCCGCGTCGAAAGAGATAGCAGCAGCCGTCATGCCCGACGCCGAGCACGTCATCGAGTATCACGTGCTGACCGGCGGCGAAGCATGGGCCGGCGTCGTAGGCGAGACGCCCGTGAAGATGCAGCGCGGCGACATCGTGCTGCTGACGCACGGCGACGCGCACGTCGTGTCGAGCGACCCCGGCATGCGTGCGCGTCCGGCCGTCGATTCGTATTTCGAGTTGGGCCGTACGCAGCGGCCGTTCCGCATTCACCACGAAGGCGACGCGACGCACGTCGACCTCGAGGGCAAGCTGCCGCCCGTCGGCGCACAACCGTCGGCAGCCACTCTCGTCTGCGGCTTCATCGGCCTCGACGTGCGGCCGTTCAATCCGCTGCTGGCGACGTTGCCGCGCCTGCTGCATCTGCCGGCCGGCAGCGGCTCCGCCGCAAGCGAGCAGTTCGCGACGTTCGCCGCACAGGAGTCGGCCACGCGGCGTCCGGGCAGCGAGGCGCTGCTCGAGCGCTTGAGCGAGATGATGTTCGTCGACGCGATTCGCCGCCACGCGGAGCGGCTGCCGGAAAATACAACGGGCTGGCTCGCGGGCTTGCGTGATCGCTTCGTCGGGCGCGCGCTCAGCCTAATGCACGAGCGGCCCGCCGCACCTTGGACGATCGACGACTTGAGTAGCCAGGTCGGCCTCTCGCGCTCGGCGCTGCACGAGCGCTTCGTGACACTCGTCGGCCAACCGCCCGTGCAATACCTGACGAGCTGGCGCATGCAGCTTGCGTCGCGCAAGTTGCTCGAAGGCCGCACGAGCGTCGCAACGATCGCCGGCGACGTCGGCTACGACTCCGAAGCCGCATTCGCGCGCGCGTTCAAGCGCCTCGTCGGCATGCCGCCGGCCGCCTGGCGCCGCGCGCACGAGCCGCAATCTTCGGCGCGGGCACACTGATGCCGCGGCACGCAGCGCTGCTCGCCGCCGCATGCGCTGCCATCGGCTGCGCCGAGCTCGCTTCGGCGGCCGAGCTCACGCTATCGATCGTCGGCACCAACGACCTGCACGGCCGCTTGTTCACGGACGAGCGCGGCCGCGGCGGGCTTACGGTGCTCGGCGGCTACCTCGACAACTTGCGCGCCGCGCGCGCAGCTGACGGCGGCGCAGTGCTCGTGCTCGACGCGGGCGACACCTTTCAGGGCGGGATCGAGTCGAATCTCTCCGAAGGCTTGATGATCGTCGACGCGTACAACGCGCTGGGTTACGCGGCGCTCGCCCTCGGCAATCACGATTTCGACTTCGGCCCCGCCGATCCGCGCGGCTCGCTTACCGAGTGGCTGCCGCACGCGCTCGCGGGCGCGGAGCCGGCCGACATGCGAGGCGCTCTGAAGGCCGCGGCCGCGCGCGCTCGTTTCCCGTTTCTCGCGGCGAACATCGTCGACGAGGCAACGCAACAACCCGTGCAATGGCCGAACGTCATGCCGTCGACGATCGTCGACGCAGCCGGCGTGCGCGTCGGTCTCGTCGGAATGATCACGGAGACCGGTTTGCGGCAGACGCTCGCCGCGCACGCCGTCGGCCTCGCGACGACACCGCTCGCACCGACGGTTACGCGCGAAGCGCAACGCTTACGCGAGCGCGGCGCCGAGCTCGTCGTGCTCGCCACGCACGCGGGCGGCTGGTGCGGCGAGACGGCGGACCCGCACGATTTGACGTCGTGCGACGACGGCAGCGAGATCTTTCGCATGGTGCGCGAGCTGCCGGCCGGCACGTTACAAGGTGTCGTCGCCGGCCACACGCACGGGGCCGTCGCCCACATCGTGAGCGACGTGCCGATCATCTCCGTGCCGAACTTCGGCGTGCAGTTCGGCCGCATGGACTTGACGTTCGACACGACGCTGCGCCGCGTGACCGGCGTGCGCATGCACGAGCCGCGTAACGTCTGCGCACGCGTCGAGCCGAGGAGCGGCGAATGCGCCGTCGCGCCCGCGGGCGTAGTCGCCGTGTACGAGGGCCGACCTGTCGTGCCGAGCGCGCGCGTCGCCGCGGCCATCGCGCCGGAGCAAGAACGAGTGCGTGCGTTGCGCGCCGAGCCGCTCGGCGTGGTCGCCGATTCGAGCCTCGAGCGCGGCAACGGTGCCGAGTCGCCATTGGGAAATCTATTCGCCGAGGCCGTGCGCGCCGCGGTGCCCGACGCCGACGTCGCGCTCGGCTACGGTTCGGGACGCGGCGGCATCCGCGCGGAGCTACCGGCCGGCGCACTCACGTTCGGCCATGCGTATGACACCTTCCCGTTCGACAACCGCATCACGCGCGTCGCATTGACGGGCGCTCAGCTCGAGCGCGTGATCGGCGCGCAGCTGCCGTTTTGGATCGACGGCCGGCGCGGCTTGCCGGGGCTAGCGGGCCTGCGCGTAACGGTTCGCTGCGACGGCGCACAGCCGCGCGTGCGCCTCGCTCGCGAGTCGGGCATCGCAGTGCAGCCGAGCGACACGCTCGTCGTCGCCATGGCGTCGAACACCGTCGGCCGGTTCACGGCGACGGCGGTCGAAGGCGAGGCGGCGATCGTCAGCGTCGAGCTGCCGGTCCTCGTGCGCGATGCGGTGGCAGCGTGGCTGCACGCGCACGGCGGGCACATCGACGCCGGCGATTTCGTCGCGCAGCCACGTTGGGACTTGCCTGTCGCAGGTTGCGGCACGCAGCCGGGCTAGCGCGCGAATAACCTCACAGCGCGTCGGCCGCCTGCTCCCAGTGCCGCCCGTCGAACGGCGTTACCTCGAGCCGTTCCAGCGGTAAGCCGTCGACGCAGCGCGCGTTCACGCTAAAACCGTCGGGATGCGAGCGCGGCACGTAGAACGACTTGATGCCGCAGACCGAGCAAAAGAGATGCTGCGCGGTTCCCGTGTTGAAGCGGTACGTGGTCAGCACGTCGGTTCCGGCCAGCAGCCGAAACTGTGCCTTCGTCACGATCACGTGCAGGTAGCCCGTCTTCGCGCACATCGAGCAGTTGCAATCGAGCGCCGCCGGCCGCGCCGGCGCGTCCAGCTCGAAGCGGACGCGGCCGCAGTGGCAGCCGCCGCGATAGGTGACCGTGTCCATCGCCGACATCGTTCCGTTGAATGGGCCGGCACTAGATCACGCAGCGGCGCGGTGCGTCAATCGAACTCCAGAATCTGCATTGGATTGCGCAAAACGCGGTGACCGGTCCCGCCTGGCGGCGTCGCATCCGCGCCGTTGCGGCGTCGCAACGCGTCGGCCCGCGTCTTGCATGGCGCTCGGGAGGGGCTGACTAAGCAAGAGATCACTATGGGCAAATACTTGTCGCTCGCGGGGTGCGGGGTGATTGCATTGGCGTTCACGCCGCTGGCAGCACACGGACAAGGGCTGACCTGTCTCGGCGGCATCCGCAACTTGGACGGCAGCATGTCCATCGTCGGGCGTTGCGAGCTGAACGGCGGGGACATCCGCGGCGACGTGACGTTGTTCTCGGGCGGCTCTCTCATCGCTCGCAACGTCCGCATTCGCGGCGACCTCTTGGGCACGCGCGCCAGCTTCGTGGATCTCGAGCGCAGCCGTGTCGATGGCCGCGTCGACCTACGCGAGCTCGTCGGCGACGCGTCGACTTTCGAGCGCAACGACTTCCGCAACGACGTCCTGCTCGCGAGCAACCGCTCGCGCCTCGAGCTCTTGAACAACGACGCACGCGGCGACGTTCAGGTCAGGGACAACACCGGCGGCGTGCTGATCTCCGGCAACGCCATCGACGACAATCTCGAATGCACCGGCAATACGCCGGCGCCGACCGGCGTCGGCAACACAGTCGAGGGCGACGAGATCGGCCAGTGCGCGAACTTGGGCGCGCAGCCGACTCCGACTCCGACTCCCACGCCGACCCCGACTCCCACGCCGACCCCGACTCCAACCCCCACCCCGACTCCAACGCCGACGCCCACTCCCACGCCGGAGCCGGAGCCGGAGCCGGAGCCGACGCCGCCCCCGACATCCTCACCGCCGCCGACATCGACGCCGACGACACCCGAGGCCGAAGACCCGTTCGCGGACGAAGGCGGCGGCGGAGGCGCGATCGGCTGGCCCATGCTGGCACTGCTGTTGCCCCTCGTCGCTTGGCGACGGCATCGCCGCTTCCGTCGCTAGGAACCTGCGCCCTACTACGGGCTTGGTGGCGCGTTAGAAGGAGAGCTCGCCGCGCGCGCGCCGCTCCTGCGGCAACAACGTCGCATACAAGAAATCGTGCAACGGCGTCGGCACCCCCGCGCGAGCCCCGAGCCGCACGACGGCGCCTGTCCACGCTTCGAGCTCCGAGCGTTTGCCCGCCGCGATATCGCGCTGCAGTGACGACGTGCCGGCCGGATTCACGGAGTCGAGGACCGCAAGCGTGCGCTCGACGACGTCCTGGGGCAGCGCCACTCCGCGCGCACGCGCGATCGCTTCGACTTCGCGCATGCCGCGCACGACGAGCTCGCGCGTCGGCGGCGTCAGCAACACGCCGATCGGCGCACGCGTCGCCGCGCCGAGCCCGCCGAACGGCACGACCAGCAAGAACTTCTCCCAAAGCGCGATGCGGATATCGTCCGGCACCTCCGCATCGACGCCGGCGCGCACGAATGCGTCGCGCAACGCCGTCACACGCGCGGACTTCGTGCCGTCGAGCTCGCCGAACTTGACGAACGTGACGCCGCCGATGTGCCGCACGTGGCCCGGCGCCACGATGAAGCAGAAGCCGCTGCACAAGCCGCCTGCGACGTATTTTTCGCCGAGCGTGCTCGTGAGCTCGTCGATCGTCTCGACACCGTTTTGCAACGGGACGACGAGAGTCTCGGGACCGAGCAGCGGGCCAAGCGACTGTGCGGCTTCGGCCACTTGCCAAGTCTTGACCCCGAGCAGCACGACGTCGACGGGGCCGACGTCGGCCGTGCTCGCACTCGCGATCGCAGGCTCGACGCGCATGTCGCCGAGCACGCTGTCGACACGCAGGCCATCGCGCACGATCGCGTCGAGATGAGCGCCGCGCGCGATGACTGCGAGCTCGGCGCCCGCCTCTGCTAACCGCGCACCGAAGTACGCGCCGACTCCGCCGGCACCGAAAATCGCTACGCGCATGCTGCTCCCCTATCGGACCTGCGATCAGCGTATTGTGACTTGAGCAAGGCCCATCGGCCGCATGACTTCGGCGTAGCGCGCGTCGCGGCGCAACCAATCGAAGCGAGGATCCGCCGGGACCAGGATCAAGTGCACGGCGTGCTGCGCGACGGCGAGCTCCAGCCAGCGCAGCGCCTCGCCGGCATCGCGCAAGCCGACGTACACGCGCGCGATGTCGAGCGCAGCGGAGATCGGCTGCGCGCGAAGCTGCTCGATGCACTCGAGCGCTTCGTCGCGCCGGCCCGCTCGCGCAAGCGCGTGGCCGAGGAAGCCGAGAATCTCCGGCCGCCCCGGCGCCAGAGCGCGGAGAGCATCGATCGCGCCGTCGACGTCGCCCTCGAGCTCGCGCTGCAGCGCATCGACGGAGCCGGTCGGCGGCAATGTCGGGCTCAAGTCCTGGCCGAGCCGGTGCAAGCGGCGCGCTTCGTCGTGCCGGCCCGCCCACGAGTAGATCAACGCGCCGATCACGAGGAACACGCCGTTGAAGGGGTCGAGCGCGAGACTGCGATCGATCATCGCGCACGCCTTGTCGAGCTTGCGCTGCGGGAACAGGCAAACGACGGCGTAGAACGGATAGATCATGGCGAGGCTCGGCTGCAGCGCAATCGCGCGCTCGAAGTGCGCCTCGGCCTCACGCCAGCGCCATTCGAACCCGCTGGCCACGATGCCGAGCGAGCAGTGGCCCTCGGCTGCATCGGGGTCGAGCTCGAGCGTCTTTTCCGCCGCCTGCTTGCAGAGTGGCATGGTTTCCGCGGACGGCATCTGCCGGTACCACGAATGCAGCCAGTACATGTGCGCGAGCGCACCCCACGCTGGCGCGAACTTGGGATCGACGTCGATGGCTTCGCGCAGCAACTGCTCGGGCTTGCGGAAATCGCCGAACGCGGTCGCGAAGGCGTGCATCGCACGCTTGTAGACGACGTACGCGCCGAAGTCGGCCGGCGGCTTGGTGGTTCGTACGCGCGACGCCGTGCCGCGATCGCCTGCGATCTCGTCGACGACGGCCTGCGCGAGCTCGTCTTGCAGCGCAAACACGTCGCGGAACTCGCGCTGATACGTGCGCGAGAACACGTGATACCCCGTCGCAACGTCGATGAGCTGGGCCGTGACGCGAATCTGCTCGCCGGCGCGCCGTACGCTGCCTTCGACGATGGCGCCTACGTTCAACATCGCGCCGACCTCGCGCAGGTCCTCGCTGCGATTCTTGAAGCGGAAGGCCGACGTGCGCGCGACGACTTGCAGTGTCGGCACCTGCGCGAGCCGGTTGATCAGCTCTTCCGTCAAACCGTCGGTGAAGTGCTCGTTCTCTTGATCGGAGCTCATGCTGACGAACGGCAGCACGGCGACTCGCGATTGCGGCGCGGGGCCCGCGGGCGGATCTTCGCGCGTCTTCCGGACGGGCTCGGCAGCCGCAGCTTTGATCTCGGCCGCATAGCTGCCCTTCGGCACGACGATGACGAGCGTATCGCGTGCGCCCGCGCCGGCGTAGTACTCCGTGAGCTTCGAGCGCAGCTTCGCGGCCTGCACGCGGACGATCGGGTCCGTGCGCGGATCGAAGCCCTTGCCGCGGTCGAACACCTCGACGCCGATGCGGTACTCCTTCAAGGAGTCGCGGCCGCTCGCGCCGACTTCGACGGCGAGCTTCAAGAAGCGGCTCAAGCGCTCCGACTGCGCGAACTGCGGGCTCGCGAGGATCCGTTCGAGCTGCGCGCGCAGGGCTTCGTCTTTCATGGGTGGCCAAGCTTAGGCGGCGCGTAAATAACCGTAAATAACTCTTGCCGCTCGCCGCCGAGGCTCATCGTTCGCTCCGCACGGCGCACCCGCGCCGGGCACGGGCAAACGGAGAGCTCCATGGGCGACCTTCGCGGCAACTCGGCTTCGATTCAGGGCACGTGGGACACGCGCTTCGAGCGCGTCAAGGACGCCTTCCAGCTACAGCTCGACCGCGGCGAGGACATCGGAGCTTCGGCCTGTGTGTTCGTCGACGGCCAAGTCGTCGTCGACGTCTGGGGCGGCTTTTTCGACGGCACGTTCACGCGGCCGTGGGACCGCCACACGATCGCGCAGATGTACTCGTCGACGAAGACCGTGACGGCGTTGTGCGCCCTGGTCCTCGCCGATCACGGCGAGCTCGACCTCGACGCGACCGTCGCGAAGTACTGGCCCGAGTTCGCTCAGAACGGCAAGAGCCGCATCACGGTGAAGCAGCTTCTCGGCCACACGTCGGGCGTGCCGGGCTGGACCGAGCACCTCACGTTGCAAGACATGTACGACGTCGAGAAGTCGACCGCGCTGCTCGCACGCGAGAAGCCGTGGTGGGAGCCCGGGCGCACGAGCGGTTACCACTGCTTCAACCAAGGTCACCTCGTCGGCGAAGTGATCCGCCGCATCACGGGCAAGTCGCTCGGCAAGTATCTCGCCGAGGACGTCGCGGGCCCCGTCGGCGCCGACAAGGACCTCTACATCGGCACGCCGCCCGAAGCCGACGCGCGCGTCTCGCTGCTGATTCAAGGCAAACCGCACGACGTGCCGTTCGGCACGCCGTACGACCGCGCCATCTACAACCCGCGGGTCACGCCGCAGGACTCGTGGAGCCTCGCGTGGCGGCGCACGGAGATGGGCGCCGTGAACGGCCACGGCAACGGCCGCGGCATCGCGACCGTGCAGTCGATCCTCGCCGCCGGCGGCGCCAACGGCGTGCGCTTGATGTCGGAGGCCGGCCGGCTGCGCGTGCTCGAGCAGCAGTCCGACGGTGCCGACCTCGTCATCGGCGCCGCGATGCGCTGGGGCATGGGCTACTCGCTCGACGGCTCCTTCTTCGGACTGCCCGAATCGCGGCGCGTCGCGTGGTGGGGCGGCAACGGCGGCTCGCTGAGCTTCGTCGACCTCGATGCGCGCATGTCCATCGGCTACGTGCCGAACCGCTGGCTCGGCGGCGACGCGGCATCGCTGGAGCGCGCCCGCAACCTCGTCGTCGCCGCGTACGCGTCGCTCGCCGACGCCGACGTGCGCAGCAAGCGCTACGCGTAACCCAATCCGATTCAGGAGGAACTATGACCTACGCACGCGGCCCGGCACCTGTCGGCGTCAAGACGGCCGAGTTTCGCGATTCGGCCGGCGGTCGGCTCACAACCGAGATCTGGTATCCGACGGTCGCGCAGCATCGCGGCGCGGACTTGGGGGACGGCACGCGCGACGAGTTCACGATCGCGCCGGGCCTGCCGCGCGCTCGACAGAACGCAGTGCGCAACGCCGAACCGGCACGCGTGCGGCTGCCGCTCGTCCTCTATTGCCACGGCGGCTACGGCCATCGCCGCGAATCGAGCAATCTCTGCACGCATCTCGCGAGCCACGGCTACGCCGTCGCGGCCGTCGACTTTCCCGGCGACCACATCGCGGACTTGATGCCCGAGTCGCCGGGGGGCACTGCCAAAGTGGCGACGACGCCGATCGACGAGTCCGCCGTCGAGCGGCCGCGTCAAGCCGTCGCAATGCTCGACGCGTTGCTCGGCGCGGCGCAGGAGCTCGGGCTCGCGATCGACGGAGCTCGCGTCGGCAGCACCGGCATCTCGATGGGCGGCTATACGTCGCTCGCCGTGAACTCGCTCGACTCGCGGTTCGCGGCGTCGTTCGCGATGTGCCCGATGTACGGCACGCGCAGTCCACTGCGCGCCGTCGCGCGGCTGCAAGGGTTGTTGCGTACGGACGATTGGCGCCAGAAGCCCGCCGTGTTCGTGCTCGCCAGCGAGCTCGACTCGCACGTGATGTTGGCCGATTTGCACGACCTGCACGAACGGTTGCCGGCGCCGAAGCGGTTCGCCGTGCTGAAGCGCGCGGGCCACATCCACTTCGCCGACGGCGCGGAAGCCGGCCACGAGATGTACCGCAAGGCGTATTTGAGCGGCGAGTTCCCCGACCCCGAGCTCGACGCGATCGCGCTCGGCCATGCGATGCGGCCGTTCGCCGAGCTCGTCAGTGAAGCCGATGCCAATGCGACAGCGCGCGCGTTGCTGCTCGCGCACATGGACTCCGTGCTGCGCGGCGACGAAGCCGCTACTCGATTCCTCGACGTCGGCCTCGCGGCCACGTTCGCCGCACGCGGCATCGATTTGGAGGCCGCATGAGGGACCTCGCCTACGCCGTCACGCTCTGCATGGCCACGCTCGGCCCGACGAAGACGATCCCTGCGTTCTACGTCGCGACGCGCGCCGACGACGCGCGCACGCGGCTCGTGCTGGCCGCGAAGAGCACGCTCGTGGCGACCGCCATCGTGCTGCGCGCCCTGCTCGCCCGGCAGCGCCCCGCGCGACTCGTGTCATGAGCAGCGGCCGTTCGAGCGCAGTCGTCGGCGCTGCTCTCGCTGTGAGCTGCGGCGCCGCGCTCGCGCAGGAGCTCGAGCCCCGCGCGTTCTCGGCCGCGCCAATCGGCACGACGTTCGTGCTCGGCGGGCTCGGCGAGTCCGAAGGCGCGATCGTCTACGACGACTCGCTCGACATCGACAACGTGCACGCCGATTTGCGAGTCGTGACGCTCGGCTTCGGCCGCACGTTCGCCTGGGGCGAGCGCCAAGCGCGCGTGCTCGTGGTCGCACCGTACGCCGACGGCACGCTGCACGGCGACGTCGGCAACACGCCGCAAAGCGCGTCGCTGTCGGGCTTCGCCGATCCGCGCATCAAGATCTCGCTCGGCCTGCGCGGCGCCCCCGCGCTAGCGCCGGCCGAGTTCGTGCGCGCACCGCGCACGACCGTCGTCGGCGCCAGCCTGACCGTCATGCCGCCGTGGGGCGACTACGAGGCCGAGCGGCTCGTGAATCTCGGCTACAACCGCTGGGCTCTGAAACCCGAGATCGGCGTGTCGCGCCCGTTCGGGCCGTGGACCGTCGAGGGCTCGTTCGGCGCGTGGCTCTACACGCGCAACTCGCACGCGTTTCCCAACAGCGCCCACAAGCGCCAACGGCCGCTCGTCAGCGCCCAGGCGCACGTCAGCTACACGTGGCCGAACCGGGTATGGCTCGCGCTCGATGCGACGTCGTTTGCCGGCGGCGACACGCGTGTCGACGGCATAGCGAGCCCCGACTATCAAGCGAACAGCCGCGTCGGCCTGACGCTGTCCGTGCCGCTCGGCCCGCGCCAATCGGTCAAGCTCGTCTACAGCGAAGGCGCGACGACGCGCCGCGGCACCGACTTCGACAGCGTCTCCGCTACGTGGCAACTCGTGAGGTTGTGACCATGCCGCGGTTGTTCTCCATGGCTCGCGCAATCCTCTCGATCCAATCGATGATCCGCACGCAGGGCCTCGGGGATCTCTACCGGATCTAGGCGCTCTGCTTGCGCGACGGCGCCGAATTCAGGCTCGCGCACATCCCCGCCGAGTTCACGGCACAACCGGCGGGCCGCGCGGCAACACCGACGCGCAATGCTCCGTGAATGCCCCCGACTCGGCTTGCCGGGCGCGCGCGCGAGAAGATTGAAGCAGCTCTCAGCCAGTGCCGGGTGCGAGGGGCATGCTTGTGGGCACGCTATGGCAGACCCCATCACTTCAGCCGTCCGCATGGGCCCGCGTCCGGCTCGCGCATCGCCGCACGGCGGTTGGCTCGGCGTCAGCCGTGCGCGCGCCGTCTTCGTCCATCTCGGCTTGAGCCTGCTCTTACTCGCGGCGGCGGCCGTGCCCGTGCTCGCTTGGTATCCGGCACCGTATTTCGATGCCGTCAACGCCTGGGGTATCGCGCAAATCCCGTTGCTCGTTTTCTTCGGCGTCGGCCCGTTGTTGACGCTGCTCTTGTTCAAGCCCGGCAAGCGCGGGCTGCTGATCGACGTCGTCCTCATCGCCGTGCTGCAGACCGCGGCGTACGCTCACGGGCTGTACGTGTTGCACGGCGAACGACCGGCATTCGCCGTGTTCGCCGTCGATCGCTTCGTCTTGCTCGGCACGAACCACGTCGATGCCGCGCAGCTCGCGACCGCGCGAGCCGCGCACGTGTTCGACGCCGCAGAGCGCGGCCCGGCGCTGGTCGTAGCCAAACTTCCGACGGACGAATCCGAACGACAGAAATTGCTCGACGAGACGCTGTTTCAAGGCAAACCCGACATCGAAAGCCGGCCGGAGCTGTGGCATCGGTTCGCCGACGAAACCCAGCAAGTTCTCGCGCGGCAAGAACCGCTCGCCGCTCTGCGTGCCGCGCGACCGGCAGCGGCGGCCGAGATCGCGAGTGCGGCAGCAACGCTGAACGCCGCGGAGACCGACTTGGGGTTCGTGCCGCTCGCCGTAGGAGCGCGTTATCTTGCGGCGATCCTCGACCCGCAGACCGGTGCGCCACGCGCGATCGTCGACACCGATCCCTGGATCGACTGACCCACACGAGCGGCGTCGCAAGCAGCAGTGTGACTCGCGTCACACTTCGATCGCGGTGCACGCACAGCACGCGTCGACATCCCTTACGACCGACGCGCGGCCTACAACGCGCAATCGACGGAAGTGCTTGTTGTTGTTGGCTCCGTCGATCCTGGCACGGGACTTGCTCTTTTCAGCCGCAACTACACAGCTTTTTAACGACGAGGAATGCCCTTGAAACTTCTGCGCCACGTTCTCCATTCCAGCCTTGTTGTTCTGACGGGCGCCTTCGCCCTGCCGAGCCACGCGGTGCTGATCTCGAACGATTCGCCGTATGCGTTTGCTTGGAGCTACGACTCGCAGTCGGACGCCGGCATCCTGTCGGGCACGGGCACGCTGACGGTGAGCGGCTTCAACTCGAACTTGTTGACCGTCGGAGTCAGCCTGAGCAACACGTCGCCGCTTGCCAGCGACCGGCTCACGGCGTTCGGCTTCGGCATCGATCCAAACGTCACGGGCGTCTCGTTCGCCGACGCGAGCGACGGCGGCCTCATCAACGCGACCCTCGACTTCATTCCGAGCTTGCGCAGCATCGAAGTCTGCGCGTGGGGCGGCAAGAATTGCGCGGGTGGCGCGAACGGCGGAATTTTCGGCGGCCAGAGCGATTCGTTCTCGTTGCTGCTGAGCGGCGTGTGGGGCAGCAGCGTCAACATCGATCCGATCGGCTTCAAGTACCAGACGGGCTCGGGCTCGTTCGAGTTCACGGCGACCAACCCGCCGCCGCCGACGTCGGTGCCGGAGCCGGCCACCTCTGCGTTGCTCGGTTTGGGCCTGCTTGCCGCGGCGTACTCCCGCCGGCGTAAGCTCAACGCTTAGCGGGCGCCGCCAGACGGTACGAGAGCTGCAACCGAAGCTGGTCTTCGGTTTGCCGCCTCGCCGTGTTGTAGAACAACGGCCAGAGATCGCGCTGCGACTCGATGCGCAGCCACTCGACGCCGCCGCTGAGACGCTGCGTCGGCTCGATGCGATAGCTCACCGTCCACGCGTGACCTTCGTCCGACTGCAGCACGGGCACGCTCGCCGGGCGCTCGGTTTCGAACTGGTCGTAGCGCACGGCGAAGCGCTGATTCGTGCCGACCTTGCGCGTCAGCAACACGAACTGCGAATAGAAGCGATCGCGCACGTGCTCCGACATCGCTAGCCGAGTGCCGTTCGGTTGCGCCGCGGTGAGCCACTCCGTCGTACCGTCCATCCACTGGTACACGAGCCCGAGCTCCGCCGGCAGGCTGACCTGCACGGCAAGATGGTCGAAATCGGTGCCCCAACCCCACTGCCCGTCGCGAAACGACCACGGATCGGCGCGATTGTCGTAGCGCGCGTATTGCACGAGCGCGCGCTGCGCGTAACGCCACTCGACTCCGCCATAGACGCCGGGGCGATGGTCGGTTTCCATGAACGGCTGCAAGCGCTGCGGCCGCGGCGAATACGGCAGCGGCGGTATCTCGAGCCGATCGTTGAGCCGCGTTTGCCGATCGTGCAACGACCAACCGCGCCAGAACAGCAACGTACCCGCGGGATCGTTGCCGTAGAACCCCGCGGCAAAGACGCGCACTTCGTGCGCGGCATGCACTCCGCTCAAGCGGCGGCGCAGCGACCATTCGGCGCCGAACGGCCGAATCTCCTCGCCTAGCCAGGTATTGATCGCCGAGTACGAATACGTGAACGGGCTCTGCCAGCCGCGGTCGCCATTCTCGAGCGACAGCGACGGATAAAACGCGCCGACCTTGAGCTGCTGCTGATTGCGGGAGCGCGGCACGGGCCGCCACTCGAGAATCGCTTCGGTTAGATCGAAGCCACCGGCCGCGTCGTCGACGTAGTCGGCGACGATGCGCGTGCGCAGCGTCGGCGAGATGCGGCCGCGATACTCGCCGAACAAACGGAAGCCCGTGAGCCCGTCGTCGGCGTGACGCAACTTGCCGAGCCCACCGTCGGTCCATTCGGTGAGATCCGTCGAAGCCGAGACGTAGCCGGCCGAAACATCGAAGAAGAACTCGTGACGGTCGCTCTGGGCCGACGCGTACGACGCGGCGCAGGCTGCCGCGAGCAACGCAACGCGATGCCCCGCTAGTACCTTTCCCATGTCAGGCTGGAAGCGCCGTGCGAGTGCGCCGGCGCCAGTCGCGCCGTGATCCGAAACTCGGCCTTCGCCGCGCTGCTGGCAACGGCCACGTACTGCGCCGCGGGCAAGTCCGCCGACTTGATTCGTGGCGTCCACGCTTCCACGACGTACTCGCCGCTCGCTACGCCGTCGATGGTCGCGACGCCACGCGCGTCCGTGACGGCGAAGTGCGGTGTGTCGACGACGCGGATGTAGCCGAGCATGGTGTCGTGAATGTTGCAGCCGACGACGACGATGCCGGCCGTATCGAACGTCACCGGCGGATAGACGTCGCCTTTGTAGAGCGGCAGCTCGAACGGCTTCGCGCGCGAGAAAGAGTAGACGTGATGGCTGACGTTATCGCTGTTCGGAAAGGTGACCTCGGTGCCCGCTTGCACGACGAGCACGTGCGGCACGAACTGATGGTTCTGTTGATCCATGATCGCCGTCGGCGGCGCCGCGCCTTTGGAGGTCGAGACCGGAGCCGCGGCGCCGTGCGCGCTCGCGTACACGGCAACGTTCTCGAGCGGCTTGCCTTGCGCATCGACGACCGAGACTTGCAGCGTTCCCGCCACGCAGTGCGTGGCCGCACTCAAGGCGGCGACCAGACCGGCGGACCGGGAAACACTCAGGCGCATGCGAGGCTTCGCCATAGAGAAGGAGTCGGGATGTTATGTCGACGTTTCCCGAGCAACCGTGACCGAGCGCACACAAGACCCGAGCGAGGCTCCGTAGTATCGCAACCGCATGAAACAGTTTGGCTTTCGTCACAAAATTCTGCTGCTCGCCGTAGCGCTCGTCGTCGCGACGCAGCTCGTCACGCTGTTTCCCGTGCTTGACCTAATCAAGCGCGACTCCGACGCGCAGGCTGCACGGACCGTCGGTCTCGCAGGTGCGTTGTTCGCCGAGTACATGCACAACCGCGACGAGCAGTTGCTGACCATAGCCGGCGTGCTCGTCTCGGATTTTGGGTTCAAGCAAGCCGTCGCGGGTGGCAACGACGCGACGATTCGCTCTGCTCTGCGCAATCACGCGACGCGCGTCGACGCGAAGGTCGCCGCGTTGCTCGACCCGGACGGCAACGTCATCGTTAGCTCCACGGCGGACGAGCGCGAGGTCGCCGGCTTCCCGAACGTGCCGTTCGCCACTCTCGAGGAAGGCGCGCGGCATCGCGTCATCAAGATCGGCGGAGTGCCGTACCAAGCGGTGGTCGCGCCCGTGCGAGCGCCGGTGACTATCGCGTGGGTAGCGCTCGGCTTCCCCATAGACGACGCATTGGCGACGCATTTACAGAGCCTGACCGGCCTCGACGTGTCGTTCATTTCGGCAACGGGTGTGACGACACGCGTGCTGAGCTCGACGCTTTCGCCGAGCTTGCGCGCACGAGCGATGGCCGGCCTCGACGCCACACGCGCCGACGCGCAGCGCACGGGCAGCGGCGACGGCGCGCACGTATCGTTGGTGCGGCCGTTCGCCGCGGATAGCGGCGACGTCTACGTCGCGATGCAACTGTCGGAGCACATGGCGACGGCATCGTATCGGCGCATTCGGACGTTCCTGTTCGCGATCACGGGCATCTCGCTGCTGCTCGCGATCAGTGGGTCGTTCTGGCTCGCGAAGACCGTAACGCGGCCCGTGCAAGATCTCGCCGAGGCGGCGCGGCGCATGCGCGAAGGCGTTTACAACGAGCCGATCAACATCAGAACGGCCGACGAGTTCGGCGAGCTTGCCGGCAGCTTCAACGCGATGCAGGAAGCGATCGGCGATCGCGAGCGCCGCATCTTTCATCAAGCGCATCACGACAGCCTCTCGGGGCTGCCGAATCGCGAGCTCATGGTCGGCCTGCTGCGCGAGGCAATCGAGCGAAACGAGAAGTACGCCGTCGTGAGCCTCGGGCTCGACCGGTTCGAAGGCATCGTCTCGTCGCTCGGCCACCGCGCCGGCGACGAAGTCATCAAGCACGCGGCAGCCGCGCTGCGCGCCCGCGTCGGCGAGAACGAGGTGCTCGGCCATTTGAGCGGGCACGAGTTCGTCGTCGGCTTGCCGGGCCGGGACGCACGTGAAGCCGTCGAGTGGATCGAGTTCCAGGCCGACGCGCTGCGCGGCGGCGTCCGCGTGTCGAACGCCAACATCTCTTTGCAGGTGACCGGCGGCGTAGCCTGCTACCCCGAGCACAGCCATGACGCTGCCGAGCTCTGCCGCCGGGCGTCGAGCGCCCGCGCCGAGGCGCTGGTGCGGCACGAGACCGCCGCGATCTACCGCTTGGGCCAAGACGACCGATCGCTGCAGCAGATTCGCATCGTTGGCGATTTTCCGCGCGCACTGCGCGAGGGCGAGCTCCGGCTGTACGTCCAACCCAAGCTCGATTTGACGAGCGGCGAAATCTACGGCGCCGAGGCGCTCGTACGTTGGCAGCATCCCGAGCTCGGGCTGCTCTTCCCCGACGCGTTCATCAGCGCCGTCGAGCAAGCGGGCGGCATCGCACACCTGACGCGCTGGGTGCTGCGCGAGGCCGTCGCGCGTTGCGCCGCGTGGAACAAGCAAGGCGCCAGGCTCGGCATCGCAGTGAACATTTCCGTCGACGATCTCGCCGACGAGTATCTGCCCTATTACTTGCTCGAGATCACGCAGAAGCATCAGCTCCCGCCGCACACGTTAACGCTGGAGGTCACGGAGAGCGCGATCATGCACAACGTGCAGAAGTCGCTCGCGGTCGTGAACTGCATCCACGAGCTCGGGTTTCGGCTCGCGATCGACGACTTCGGCACGGGGCACTCGGCGCTCTCGCAAGTGCGCCGTCTGCCGCTCGACGAGCTGAAGATCGACAAATCGTTCGTCATGCACACCGGCGACGCAAAGGACGACGCCATCTTGCGCACGACGATCGATCTCGCGCACCAGCTCGGCCTCAACGTAGTCGCCGAAGGCGTCGAGGACGACGAGGCGATCGCGCGGCTTCACGCCATGGGTTGCGAGCATGCGCAGGGGTTCGGCATCGCCAAGCCGATGCCGCAAGAGCATTTCTTGTCATGGCTCGCGCAGCGGCGCAGCGGCCGCGCCGGCGTCGTCGCGTTGCCCATCCAAGGTCTCGAGCCCGCCGCGGCCTCGAGCTAGAGCTTCGGAGCCGTCCAGCGCCTGTAGTACTCGCGATGCAGCGCGAGCTCCGCGCCCGCCTCGTCGTTGCGAACGAGCTGCGACTTACGGACGCCGGATTCGATCGATGCGATGCGCACTTCGCTGCCTTCGACGCTGAAGCGCAACCGCCAGTCCTTGACGCACAGCGTGAGCCCGTCTTCATCGCGCCGGATGCGCCGGTACGGATGCGGCTCTGGGCCGAGCTCGAGCGTAGCCGTTGCGCGCGCCCGGACGTTCAAGCCCGTACGCGCCTCGATCCACTCGGCTTGCGTCGCAGCCGCGTCGTCCCAGTGCACGGCGAATGCCGCGATCGGATCGCGCGGCGCATCGCCGTCGGCGAGCCAGCCGCTGTTCGCATCGCCGATCGCGTCCGTGTAAGCGACATACGGTTTGATGTCGAGCACCGGCGTGCCGTCCAGCATGTCGACGTCGCTGATGTGAAGCGTCAGGCCCTCGATGCGCTCGAGCCGCACCGCCGAAAGGCCGAGTGGGTTCGGCCGATGCGGCGAGCGCGTCGCGAACACGCCCTTGCGCCCGGAGCGGCTGCGCGGCGGCAGCACCTTCGGCCGCCAGCCCTCGTTACGGTCGAACCAGAACAGCACCCAGATGTACTGCCATTCGGCAAGATTCTCGAGCGCGTGCTCGAAGTTACGGCCCGGCAGAAGCTCGATACGGCCGCCGGCCCCGCCGCTCGCGCGCGGCTGCCGCGCCGCCTCGACTTTCGTCATCGCCCCCGAGCGCACGTAACCGATCGGCTCGAGCGTGAGCTGCCGTGCGTGCCCTTTGTCTCGTTGGGGGTCCGTCATACGCCTTGCCTCGGGGCCGAACTGTACACGGGCCGCGCGGACCCAAGAAACTTGAGGGTACGGCCCCACTGACGGGAAGAAGATGCCGCTACACTGTGGCGACAAAACCGGGCTCCGGGGGATTTCATGCGCAGCCACACGGTCGTTCGCCGCTCGACGTTCGCATTACCTCTCGCGTCGTTGCTCTTCTGCTTCGGGGCACACGCGCAAGCACCGGCCGCATTGACGGGCCGCGTGACCTCCGCGGCTGAAGGCGCGGTGGAAGGCGTGCTCGTCAGCGCGAAGCGCGAAGGGTCCAACAAGACGGTAACGGTCGTCAGCCACGCCGACGGCACCTACTCGTTCCCGCGCGATCGCCTCGAGCCCGGCCGCTACTCCGTGCGCACGCGCGCCGTGAAGTACGTGCAGACCGAGCGCGACGCGGCCGTCGACGTCGCGGCCAGCGGCACGGCGAAGCTCGACCTCACGCTGCGCGACAGTAATCCGCTCGAGCTCGCGCTGCAGATGACGGACCCCGAGTGGCTCGCGAGCTGGCCCATCGACGATCGCACGAAGTGGGAGCTGTTCCGCGACTGCAGCCGCTGCCATACGCTGCGCCGCCCCGCGATGTCGACCTACGACGCGGAGGAATTGTCGTGGGTCATGATGCGCATGGTCTATTCCGCCGGCAGCTCGCCGATGCGGTATCAGCTACCGGCGAATGCCGTGCCGCACTGGGGCCGCGCCGAAGGCGGCACGCCGTCCGCGCTGCAGAAGCGTCAAGCCGACGCCGTCGCGTCGATCAACTTGCACAACGGCATGTGGCCGTACGAGCTGAAGACGATGCCGCGGCCAAAAGGCAAAGAGACCGAGGTCATCTACACGACGTGGGACTTGCCGGCGACGGCGCGTCCGCACGACACGCGCATCGCCGCGGACGGCTCGATCTTCTTCAACCACTTCAACGACAACGCGATCGGCCGACTGGACCCCAAGACCGGCGCAGTCAAAGAGTGGCGTTGGCCGTATCGCGCCGCAGAAGGCTCGTTCCAACCGACGGGCGCGCGCACGCTGATGGGACCTGATAGAGAGGGCCGTTGGTACATCGGCAATCAAGCGCAGAGCGGCGTCGTCGTGTTCGATCCGAAGACGGAGCAGTTCGAGTATCGCGTCCCGCCCGGGGGCGGCGAGATGATCGACGTCTCCGCTGCGCACGTCGACGGCAAAGCGTGGCGCGCAGTTGCGGGCCCCGTTGCCGGCGGCGGCGTCTACCAGATCGATCTCAAGACATGGGAGCACGTCGAGATCAAAGGCACGACGCAAAAGCCGCTGTACGCCTACGACATCGCCGCCGACACCAAGAACAACGTGTACGGCAGCGCGCGCAACGCCCCGTACGTCTGGCGCATCGACGCAAAGACGCACGCGGTGCAGTACTGGGACATTCCGCCGGAGCCGCGCGGTGCGGGCTCGTTTGGGCAGGGCATGCGGCGCGGCATCACGGACTCGCAAGATCGGCTCTGGTGGGGAGGCTACGACGGCGGCTTCATCGGCCTGCTCGATCCGCGCAAACGCGAAGGCGAGCAGATGAAGCTATACGCAGTGCCGTTCCCGTATTTCTTCCCGTACGACGCGCACTACGACGAGCAGGGCTACACGTGGACGGGCGGAATCTATTCCGATCGCGTTGCACGCATGAACGTCGAGAGCGGCGAGTGGAATTTTTATCTGTTGCCGTTCGAAGCGAACATTCGCGACGTCAATCTGAAGCCTGCCGAGCGCAACGGCTTATCGGGGCTTTGGATCGGACACACGCATCAAGCGATGATCACGCTCGTCGAGCCGCTCGCGCGCTGATCGCTTCTAACTGATCCTTCTGTCGCGCGCGCACGACGCGCGCGATTTCTTTTTTTGCGCGCATGAACCTTTCTCGTCGCAACTCGGCACTCACGAGCACCAAGACGAGTGCGAGAAAGCAACATGCGTGCTGCCATTCTTCGGCGCGCGACGGCGTGCCTCTCTGTCCTAAAAATGTGCTTGCTGCTCGCGGCCTGCGGCTCCGGCGACGGCTTCGTCGGCAGCGGCGGCGCCAGTGGACCGCTGGCGGCGAACTTCGCTTCGATTCAAGCGAACGTGTTCGAGCCGCTGTGCGCGCATTGCCACTCGGGCGCTAACGCACCCGCGGGCTTGAGGCTCGATGCGGCGAACAGTTACGCACTGCTCGTCGGGATCGCAAGCGTCGAACGGCCGGGCCTGCAACGCATCGCGCCCGGCGATCCGAACAATAGTTACATCATCAACAAGCTCGAAGGCGGCCCGAACATCGTCGGCGAGCGCATGCCCGCGGGCCTGCCCGCACTGCCGCAGGCCGACATCGACGTCGTTCGACAATGGATCACGGACGGCGCGCAGCCGAGCTCTGCGACGTCGGGTCCCATCCGCGTGACGTCGTTGTCGCCGACGCCCAACTCGACGGTGCTCGCGCTGCCCGCGTCGATCACGGCCGGCTTCAGCCGCGAGGTGAACGCGACGTCCGTGACGACGGCTTCGTTCACGCTCACGCGCGCGGGCGCGGACGGCGCGCTCGGCACCGCCGACGACGTCGCGATCGTCCCGGCAGGGGGGGCCGTGCCGCCCGCGAATCCACGCTCGGCAGTCATGAGCCAGGCGGGCGTCGCCCCGACGCTCGACCGCTACCGCGTCACGCTGCTCGGGACGGGCGGCGCGGCGATCCTCGATCTCGCGGGCAGCGCGCTCGACGGCGAGCCGATTCGCCTGCTGCCTTCGGGCGACGGCACGGCGGGCGGCGACTACACGGCGACGTTCACGGTATCCGGGGCGCTGCCGACGCTGACGTCCATTCAAACGAACGTGTTTACGCCGAGGTGCTCCGGCTGCCACAGCGGCAATGGCGCGACTCTGCCGGGCGCGATGAACCTGACGAATGCGGCCGCGAGCTACGCCGCGCTCGTCGGCGTCGCCAGCATCGAGGTGCCCGCGCTGCAACGCGTCAACGCGCGCAACCCGGGCGACAGCTACCTCGTCCGCAAGCTCGAGGGCACACCGGGCATCGTCGGCAACCGCATGCCGCTCGTCGGGGCGCCGTTGCCGCAAGCGACGATCGACTCGATTCGATCGTGGATCACGAATGGCGCGGCGCCTTGAGGACACCGTCATGAAGCAGCTACTCGTCATCGCCACTCTCGGCTCGTTGCTTGCCACCGTCGCGCTCGCTCCGCACGCGGCGCACTCAGAGCCGTACCTCGCCGTCGAAACCGGGCTCAAGTGCAGCAACTGCCACACGAACCCGAGCGGCGGCGGCAAACGCAACGCGTTCGGTGCGCTCTATGCGCGCAACGAGATCTCGGCCAATGTCGTCGAGCTCGGCGAAGGCCGCAGCCCCTGGACCGGCGACGTCGTGAGTCGCTGGTTCGCCGTCGGCGGCGATTTCCGCGGCGGCTACTCGGCAGTCGACGTGCCGGGCTTCGAAAAGCAGTCGGAGACCGAGGTTTCGCGCACGACCGTCTACGCCGAGTTTCGCGCGCTGCCGAACCTGTTGTCGCTATACGTCGATCAGAAGATCGCGCCCGACGACTCGGAGAATCGCGAGGCGTATCTGAAGCTCACGCCGCTCGACGGCAAGCTGACGATCAAGGCGGGTCAGATGTTCGTGCCGTTCGGCTTGCGGCTCGAGGACGACAACACGTTCGTGCGCCAAGCGACGGGCGTGAACTTCCTGACGCCCGACGACGGCGTCGAGGTCGGGCTCGAGCTGGCGAAGTGGTCGACGCAGGTCGCCGTCATCGAGGGTCCGACCGGCGCCGACGATCAGTTGAGCGCGACGGCCGTCTACGTGCAACCGAAGTGGCGCGTCGGCGCGAGCGTCAACACGAGCGAGGACGCGTTCGGCGACCGCGAGATGCAAAGCGTGTTCGCGGGACTCAAGACCGGGCCGATCTCGTGGCTCGCGGAGCTCAGCGTCATCAGCGACGAGGCGCCGGCGCGCGACCGCGACTTCTACGCGACGCTGCTCGAAGGCAACTACCGCCTGCGCAAGGGCCACAACCTCAAGGTCGGCTACGAGTATCTCGAGCCCGACCGCGACCGCGACGAGGACGAGCAGGAGCGCTACAGCGTCGTCTGGGAGTACAACCCGATTCAGTTCGTGCAGTCGCGCGTCGGCCTGCGCTTCTACAACGGCATTCCGAACATCGCGGTCAGCAACCGCGACGAGGTGTTCGCCGAGCTGCACGTGTACTTCTAACCGCGGCAGCGAACTCCTCGGTCTCGCCTGCTGGAGGCCGCGCCCTCTATACTCCGGCGCAAAGCGCTCGCGCGCTCCCGGGGGATACGATGGGATTCAGCACACGACGCGGCGTGCTCGCAGCGCTGCTCGCCGCCATACCGCTAACGGCGACCGCCCAATCGCTGGTCGAAGAGCTCGCCTGGGCGTATGCGATCTCGCCCACGGTGCCGGCGCCCGTCGACGACGGCACGCTGCACTCGCTGCCGGGCAGCGACGGCCGCTTCACGCTCGATCAGATCCGCAACCGCATGGGGCCGGCCGACTGGTTTCCCGGCGATCACCCGGCCATGCCGCCGATCGTCGCTGTCGGCCGCGAGGCCGCCGGTATCTGGGCATGCTCGATGTGTCATTACCCAAACGGCAAAGGCCGCCCCGAGAACGCGAGCGTCGTCGGCTTCCCGAAGGAGTACTTCGTCCAGCAGATGTACGACTTCAAGAACGGCTTGCGCCTGAGCGCCGAGCCGCGCAAGCCGAACACGCCGCTGATGACGGGCTTCGCCGCGGCGATGACGGACGAAGAGATTCGCGCCGCCGCCGAGTACTTCAGCTCGATGAAGTGGACGCCGTGGATTCGAGTCATCGAGACCGACACCGTGCCGAAGACGCGCATCGCAGGCGGCATGCATTTGAAGCTCGAAGGCGCCGAGGCCGGGACGGAGCCGCTCGGCAAGCGCATCGTCGAGTCTCCGATCGATGCCGAGCAGACCGAGCTCCTGCGCAATCCCCGCTCGGGGTTCATCGCTTACGTGCCGCCGGGCTCGATCAAGCGCGGCGAAGCGCTCGCGAACTCCGGCGACGAAGGTGTCACGGCGTGCACGGTATGCCACGGCACCGATCTCAACGGGCTCGCGCTGGTGCCGGGCTTGCGCGGCCGCAGCCCGAGCTACATCGCACGGCAGCTCGTCGATATGAAGGAAGGGAAACGCCGCGGCGCGTGGACGCCACTGATGGCGCCCGTCGTCGCAAAGTTGGACGGCGACGACATCTTGAATCTCGCCGCCTACCTGACGTCGCTCGAGCCGCTGCCGTAGCGAGACGGCGCGCGGTTAGCGACCGCGCGTAATCGCAAGGTTGCGGAACTCGATCGCGCCGTGATCGCCCTGCAGCATGATCGGCCCCGGCAAGCCCTCGTCGCTGTCGAGCGCGCCGCCCGTGATGCCGGGGATCTCCTGGTCGTCGATGATCGTCACGCCGTTCAGCACGACGGTCACGCGGCGGCCTATCAGCTCGACGTCCAGCGTCTGCCATTCGCCGGCGCCGCGCGCAGCCGCGGCGCTCGGCACGAGGAACCCGTACACGCCGCCGAAACGCAGCGGATCGAGCGCCTCGCCGGCATCGTCTTGGATCTGCACCTCGTAGCGGCCGCGCAGATACACCCCGCTGTTGCTGCCCGGCGGAAACTTGAGCTCGGCACGCAACCTGAAATCCTCGAACCTTTCCTCGCTGACGAGATCGACGCACGGCGGCGTCGCGGTAAGCACCCCGTTCTGTACGCGCCAGCAGCCCGCGTGCTGCGTACTGCGCGGGATCCAGCCCGTGAGGTCGCGACCGTTCGCTAGCAGCTCGGGGGCACTCCACTGCGGAGCCCTCCTGCGCGCGAGCGGCGGCGCGCGCACACCGGTGAAACGCGCCGCAGCACCGTCGTCGACGCGCGCCATTCCTTCGAGGCGGTCGTCGCGTAACACGCCTTCGAACACGAGCTCGTCCGTGCCGCCCTCGTACTGCACGGGCACGCGAAACACGAGCCGGCCGTCGGCGAATTCGATGTCGGTGACATGCCGCGCGCTGCCGAGGCGGCCGACGAACCGGCCCATGAGCTCGCCTTCGGTGCGTAGCCGCACCTCGAGCCAGGACGGATACGCTCCGTCGTCGCCCTCGACCGTCAGATCCCAGCGCCCCAGCAACGCATCGGCAAAGCCCGTAGGCGGCGCCTGCGCCGCAAGCGGCGCCGCACCGAGCACACTCGACGCCAGTGCGGCGCACACGCGGTCGGTTCTCTGCGTCATAATCGAGTCATACGCTGCCACCTCGGCGACCCTCGTTCAGCAAGGAGAGATTCATGCGCTCGTTACGTTCCACCCTGCCCCTCGCGGCGCTCGCGCTGCTCGCGCTTGGCCAGGTTGCCGCCCAATCGTCTGCATATCGCGTGCCGGCCGCGGCGCCCGCCAACATCAAGCGGGCCATCGAGTCGAGCGCGCGACCGGCCGAGCAACGCGCGCGCGATGCGGACCGCAAACCCGCCGAAACGCTGATGCTGGCCGAGATCGCGGAAGGCGATCGCGTCGTAGAGCTCGCTGCGTTCGGCCACTACTGGACGAACATGCTGGTGGAGGCCGTCGGCCCAACGGGTCAGGTCGCCATGGTCGACATGCCATGGACGGACCGCTTCGGCGGAGAAGCCGCGCGCGCGTTCGATACCGCGCACACCAACGCTACTTACACGCAAGCGCACTACAATCAGATGCAGCTGCCGACAAACGTCGACGCCGTACTGCTGGTCCAGTTCTATCACGACTTGAAGCGCAACGACGCGGCAGAAAGCGCGGACACCGCGGACATGAACCGCAGAATCTTCGCTGCGCTGAAGCCGGGCGGCATCTATCTCGTCATCGACCACAACGCGGAAGCGGGCTCCGGCTGGCGCGACGCGATGACGCTGCACCGCATCGACCCGGCAACCATCAAGAGCGAAGTCACGGCCGCAGGCTTCGAGCTCGTACAGGATAGCAATCTGCTCGCGAACCCCGCCGACGACCGCAAGATCGGCATGCGCGACGCGAGCATTCGCGGCAGGACGGATCAAGCCGTGCTCGTGTTTCGCAAGCCCGCGAGATAGCGCGTGCCGCACCTCGTTCGCCCGTTCGCCGCGTTGCGCCCGACGGCCGCCAGCGCGGCGGCCGCCGTGGCCCCGCCCTATGACGTCGTGAGCACGGAAGAGGCGCGCGCTCTAGCGTCCGGCCGCCCGCAGAGCTTCCTGCACATCTCGCGCCCGGAGATCGACCTCCCCGATGGCAGCTCGCCGTACTCCGACGAGGCTTACGCGCAAGGGGCGCGCAGCCTCGAGCGGCTCGTGTCCGAGCGCGTGCTCGTGCGCGACCCGGCGCCGTCGTTCTACATCTATCGAATGGTGATGAACGGCCGCACGCAGACCGGCATCGCGCTCGCGGCGTCCGTGCGCGCCTACGAGCAGGGGCTCATCAAGCGTCACGAGCTCACCCGGCCCGACAAAGAGAACGATCGCGTGCGCAACATCGCGACGTGGACCGCGCAGACGGCCCCCGTGCTGCTTGCCTATCGTGCCAACGACGCGTTGCGCGAGCTGCTCACGGTCGCGACCAACGCGCCGCCGCTGTTCTCCGTCACCGGGCCGAACGATGTAGTGCACACCGTGTGGGCCACGGCGCCGGCGACCGACGCGACGATACAAGCCGAGCTCGACGCGCTCGGAGCGCTGTACATCGCCGACGGCCATCATCGCTCGGCTGCGGCGGCGCGCGTCGCTGCGCAGCGGCGCGCCTCGCCCGACGCGAGCCACGAGCTGTTTCTCGCCGTCGCGTTCCCCCACGACGAGATGCGCATTCTCGACTACAACCGCGTCGTCAGAGATTTGAACGGGCTCTCGCAGGCCGCGTTCCTCGCGCGCGTGCGAGAGTCGTTCGACGTCGCGGAGCTGCCGGCCGGCCGCTCGCCGGCGCAACCGGAAGCGTTCGCGATGTATCTCGGCGGCCAGTGGTACGAGCTCAAGATCAAGCGCGTGCTCGTGCCGCACGGCGACCCGGTCGCGAGCCTCGACGTCAGCTTGCTGCAAGACCGCCTGCTGGGGCCGATCTTGGGAATTGGCGACCCGCGGACCGACGCGCGCATCGACTTCGTCGGCGGCGTGCGCGGCTTGCCGGAGCTCGAGAAGCGCGTTCAGTCCGGCAAGGCCGTCGTCGCGTTCGCGCTGCACCCGACCCGCATGGAGCAGCTCATGGCCGTGGCCGACGCCGGCAAACTGATGCCGCCGAAGTCGACGTGGTTCGAGCCGAAGCTCGCCGACGGCCTGTTATCGCACGTGCTCGACTAGCGACGAACGCGGCGCCTCACAGCAGCGGCAGCGCGCTCAATACCCCCGGGGTCGTGACCGGCGTCGCGGGCTGCAGGCACGTGCCGTCGAGATCATCGACGGTGTTCGCGCCCAGCAGCTTCAGGCCGACGGTGAGCTCGGTCTCGAGGATCTCGAGCATGCGCACGACGCCGCGGTCGCCGGCCGCGCCGAGCGCGAGCGCCTGCAGCTTGCCGATGCCGACCATCGCGGCGCCGCGCGCGACGGCTTTCAAGATGTCCGTGCCGCGCATGAAGCCGCCATCGATGACGAACTGCGCTTTGCCGCGCGCAACGCTGATGACCTCGGGCAGGAGCTCGATCGCGCCGCGGCAGTAGTCGAGCTGGCGCCCGCCGTGATTCGACACGTAGATGATGTCGACGCCGTGCTTGACGCACAGGTCCGCGTCCTCCGCCGTCTGGATACCCTTCACCATCAACGGCAGCTTGACCGCCTTCTTGAGCTTCTCGACCAGCTTCCAGTCCGCGCGGCCGCGGTGTGACTCGCCCGTGCGCAGTGCGCCGAATACGCGCCCCGCCATGTTGGCGCGGCGGTGGATGTGACGCTCGCGGCGGCCGAACGTCGGCACGTCGACGGTCAGACACAGCGCCTTGGCGCCGGCCTGTGCCGCACGCTTCGCGGTATCGACGACCCACTTCTCGTCGCCGTCGGTGTAGAGCTGCAAGGCAAAGCGCTCGCCGGCCGTCCGCGCCACCTCCTCGAACGGCGGTTGCGTCACGCTGCTGACGAGCATCAGTGCGCCGAACTCCTTGGCTGCGCGCGCGACGGGCAATGCACCTTCCTCGTCGATGTCGGTCAAGCTCGCGATCGGCGCGAGCAGCACGGGCATTCGGTGCTCGAGACCGAGAAAATTCGTCTTCGGCGTAGCGGCCTCGACGTTGCGCAGCACGCGCGGCCGAAAGGCGATCGAGTCGAGCGCATGACGGTTGCGGATGATCGACGTCTCTGTTTCCGCACCGCCGACGACGAAGTCCCAGGCAGCCTCGGGCAGTCGCTTTTTCGCGAGCGCGACGATCTCCGTCGTGGTCAGTAGCTCGTTCGCTGAGCTCTTGGATCGGTCCGTTTTTTTCGCAGCCGTGGGCTTCCTTGGCATTACAGCGAGTCTCCGCGCAGCAAGAATTGGCGCAGAGTGTACGCCGACGGGCGCGGAACTATCGAGTGGAAGCCGTTTTGCAGCAGGTTACTGCAGACCGTGGCACAGCACGGCAACGAAGCTCGACTCGGGCACGAGCGATCGCGGCAACGGGGAGTGCTCGGACAATGCGAGCCCGCCGTCGAAAGCCGTGATGACGAGCCGCTGCTCGTTTGCGCTGCGGATGAAGGCGTCGCGCGTGAGCCGCGGCATTGTCTGCGCGTATCGCTCGCGCTCGAAGCGGTCTTTGATGACCACGTAGCGTGCGACGCGCGCGGCCTCGGCCAACAACTTCTGCGCGGGAAGAGGCGCGTAACGCAGCACGTCGCAGAGCACGGCTACGTCGAACTCGCGTGCGCCGAAAGGGAGCGTGTCGCCGTCGAAGGCTCGATACTCGCTGCAGCGCGGTTCGCGGTGCAGCGCCGACGAAGACCGAGGGACGTCCACGCACTGCCAGTCCGTGCGCGGCAAACGTTCTTGGATCGCTTCGCCGATGGCGGCGTCACCGCCGCCGATCTCGAGGCAGCGCGCGCGGCCGCGCGGCACCAATGACTCGATGTGTCGCACCATGCGATCGGCGAGCGACTCGACGCGAACTTCGTGCGCGGCCGCCTCTTCACGTAAATCAAAGGGGAGTTTCGATTCCGCTTCACGTAATGCCAACCGCATCGCTACCAGCCTCCTTGCACTCGAGCGCGTGCTAAGGCTGCAACAAGCATGCCCCGATGCGCGATTTCTCGCTGGCACGCGGATATCGATTCGATAATGTGACGTGCGTCACACGCCACCAGATTTCGTAAAACGACGGAGCCCGACTACGTCGCAAAATTTGGAATCGACCTGCGGGTTTTCACAGATTTCACGCAGAGACCGAGCGGCCGGCGAGAAATTGCGCGAGCGCGCGACCGGTGTGCGAGCGCGCGCGCGCGACGGTTTCGGGAGAGCCTTGCGCGACGATGCGGCCGCCACCGTCGCCGCCTTCGGGGCCTAAATCGACGAGCCAATCGGCTTCGGCAAGCACGTCCAGGTTGTGCTCGATGACGATGACGCTGTTGCCGGCATCGACGAGGCGATGCAGCACGCGCACGAGCTTCTCGACGTCGGCGATATGCAAGCCGATCGTCGGCTCGTCGAGCACGTACAACGTCGGAGCCGACGGTCGTGCCCTGAGACTTTCGGGCCGCACCTTCGCGAGCTCCGTCACGAGCTTGACGCGTTGCGCCTCGCCGCCCGACAGCGTCGGGCTCGGCTGGCCGAGCGCGAGATAGCCCAAGCCGACGTCGCGCAGCAACCGAAGCGGATGATGGATCTTCGGCTGCGCGGCGAAGAATCCCACCGCTTCCTCGACGGTCATCAGCAACACGTCGCCGATGCTCTTGCCGCGAAACTCCACGGCCAACGTCTCCGCGTTGAAGCGGCGGCCGCCGCCGCGCTCGTGCCCGGCGACCTACATCGGCATCTTCGACGAGGTGCGTAAG
>JACZCZ010192705.1_pt1 | contig 31601 bp, 33 predicted proteins | sample 8641811 | NCBI WGS metagenome assembly JACZCZ01 (sample SAMN15324610, study PRJNA640507) | soil metagenome | isolation source: intercropping peanut in the first line | place: China: Luxin town, Laibin City, Guangxi Province | collected 2019-07-25 | depth 10cm m | reverse complement strand
GCTCCGGACGCATCACCAGCTGCATGCAGGTGTTGTCCACGATCATCTCGTTGGTCTGGATGTCCGGGTACTGCGCGGCGACTTCGCGCGCGACCTTCAGGAACAGCCCCGAGGTCGTCTTCAGGATGTTCGCCTTGTGGACGATCGTGACCTTCTTGCGGCCGGTCTTGCGGGCCAGCTCGTAGGCGTAGCGCACGATGCGGTCGGAGCCCTTGCGGGTGATCTTCTGCGTCAGCAGCGCGGTCTCACCGTCTTCGGAAATCGACTGACCCTCACCGATGTACGCGCCTTCGGTGTTCTCGCGCACGGTGATCAGGTCCACGCCCGACGGGAAGCGCGACTTGGTGTTCGGGAACGACTTCGCCGGACGCACGTTGGCGTACAGGTCGAAGTGGCGGCGCAGGGCCACGTTGATCGAGCTGAAACCCTCGCCCACCGGCGTCGTCAGCGGGCTCTTCAGGGCCACGCCGTTCTTGCGCATCGAATCCAGGGTGGCCTGCGGCAGCAGGTCGCCGTGCTTCTCCAGCGCGACCATGCCGGCATCGGCCTCTTCGTAGGTCAGGCCGACCTTGAGGGCGTCGAGCACGTACAGGGTGGCGTCCATGATCTCCGGGCCAATACCGTCGCCGCGGATGACCGTAATCGTCTGGGTCATTGAGTGGGGTTTCCGAACAGGGGCGCGCGCGGGCCGGGGCCGGAACGGGCGCAAAGGGGAAGGTCTGTGCCCGCCATTATGCCCGAGGGCCCCGTGGGGCCCCAAATCGACGATGGTCGGAGGCCCCGTGCGCGGGCCTGCAGGATCGGCTCAGCCGTGGTCGTGCGCGGCCGGGGCAGCGGCGTCGCCGCCTTCCAGCTGGTCGAGGAAATCCACCGCCCGGCGCAAGTGCGGAATGACGATGGAGCCGCCCACCACGAGCCCGACGGAGAACGTCTCGAAGAATTCCTCGCGGGTCACGCCCGCTTCCTTGCACTGCGCGACGTGGTAGCTGATGCAGTCGTCGCAACGCAGGACCATCGAGGCGACCAGGCCCAGGAGCTCCTTGGTCTTCACGTCCAGCGCGCCTTCCTGGTAGGTCTGCGTGTCGAGTGCGAAGAACCGGCGTACGACCTGGTTGGGCTCGTCCAGGATGCGCTTGTTCATGCGCTGGCGGAATTCGGTGAACGCCTTCACGCGGTCCTGGCTGTCGTCGGCGGCGCTCATGCGGCCTCCCCCGCCAGCAGCGCGTCGAGCTTGCCCGCGCGGTGCAGCGCGATCATGTCGTCATAGCCGCCCACGTGGACCTCGCCCACGAAGATCTGCGGCACGCTGGTGCGCTTGGCCTTGGCGATCATCTTCTCGCGCTCGGCCGGGTCCAGGTCGATGCGGACCTCGGTCCAGGCCTGGCCCTTGCTCTTCAGGAAGTTCTTCGCGGCCACGCAGTACGGACAGATGGCCGTGCTGTAGAGGGTGATTTCCGGCGCGGTGGCGCCTTGCGGGGTGTCGCTCAAGGGAGTTCTCCGGAACGAAAAGGACATATTGCGGTCCCAACCAATATCGGGCCGACCGGGTCGGGTTCCAGCCTGGCGACATGGAACAGTGCGGGCCGGTACTGGTCCGGTTAACCACGTATTCACTCGCCCGGATCGACGACCGGTCATCCTGATGACGGCGCCATTATCCGCCACGGAGCTTCCATTTGCGCCCATTGCTGCTCGCCACTGCCCTGACCCTGGTCCTCGCAGCGCCGTTGGCGGCGTCGCAGGACAGCCGGTTGCCCGACATCGGTTCTTCCGCCGGCGAGTTGCTCACTCCGGCGCGCCAGGCCCAGTACGGCGGCATGATGCTGCGCGAGCTGCGCAACTACGGCTACCTGCTGGAAGACCCGCTGGTCACGGACTGGCTGCAGACCGTCGGCAACCGCCTGGGCGCCGACAGCGACAACCCGCAGCAGGCCTACACGTTCTTCATGATGCGCGACCGGCAGATCAACGCGTTCGCCACGCTGGGGGGCTACATCGGCATGAACGCCGGCCTGGTGTTGACGGCCGACCGCGAAGACGAAGTGGCCGCCGTGCTCTCCCATGAAATCGCCCACGTCACCCAGCAGCACGTGCTGCGCGGGGTGGAACGGGCGCAGCGCGACCAGATCCCGATCCTGCTGGGCATGCTGGGCGCCATCGTGCTGGCGCAGGCCGCAGGCGGCAGCTCCAGTGGCGATGCCTCGCAGGCCGCGATCGCGTCTGCGATGGGCCTGATGCAGCAGCGGCAGATCGACTACACCCGCTCCAACGAATCCGAGGCCGACCGCGTGGGCATTCGCACGCTGTCGCGCGCCGGCTACGACATCGATGCGATGGCGGGCTTCTTCTCCAAACTCCAGCAGGCCACCCGCGTCGCGCGCGGCAGCGGTCGCGAGGCGATCCCCGACTACCTGCAGACCCACCCGGTCACCACGACCCGCATCAGCGAAGCCCGTCAGCGTGCGGACCAGCTGCGCGGCGAGCAGGTCACCACCGTCACCGCGGTTCCGGGAGGCGAACGCGTGGAACGCTTCGACCGACGCGGCATCACGCTGCCCGAGACACGCAGCGCGAATCCCCTGCTGCCGATTCCGGTCACCCTGCCCTCGCTGGCATTCAGCCAAGGCGAGACCGGTGATTTCGACTGGGCGCGCGAGCGCCTGCGCGCCCTCAGTGCAGACACCCCGTCAGCCGCCGTGCGCGAGTACGAAACCTTGCGCCGCCAGACCGGGAAGCCGCTGGACGGACCGCAGCGCTATGGCCTGGCCATCGCCCACCTGCAGGGTGGCGACGTCCGCACCGCGCTGACGGAGTTGCGCAAACTGGAGAACGACCACCCGGACAGCCTGTGGGTGTCCCTGACCTTGGGCGAAGCCGAATCCCGCACGGGCGACACCGCGGCGGCCAACCGACGCTTCGACGCGCTGGTGCAGCGCCTCCCCCAGAATCGCCCGGTGGCCCTGACCTACGCCAAGGTCCTGAACGAACAAGGCGGTGCCGACGCCGGCCGGCGGGCGCAGGCGGTGCTGCGCCCGCTGATGGCGAGGGCGGGCGACGACCCGGTCTTCCAGCAGCAGTTCGCCCGGGCCAACGAACTGGCCGGCGACATGGCCAGGGCCGGCGAGGCTTATGCCGAGGCGGCCTACCTCAACGGTCGGCCGGAGCAGGCGCTGATCCAGTTGCAGAATCTCAAGAAGCAGAGCGACCTGGACTACTACACCCGCGCCCGGGTCGACGCGCGGATCGCCACCATCACCCCCGAGGTGCTGGAACTCCGCCGCCAGGGCATCCGCGACCCGGACGTCGAGCGGCGCTGAACGCCGCGCCGGCGGCGTTATGACAGCCCGGCGGCCCGTCATGTAATCGTCATAAAATTGTCGTCTACTGGCGCAGACCCCCAGCCACCGGACGCCGCGTGCAGAAGCACATCCTGATCGTCGACGACGAACCCGCCATCCGCGACATGGTGGCCTTCGCCCTGCGCAAGGGCGAATACGAGCCCATCCATGCCGGCGATGCCCGCGAGGCCCAGAACGCCATCGCCGACCGCGTCCCCGACCTGATCCTGCTGGACTGGATGCTGCCCGGCACCAGCGGCCTGGAGCTGGCCCGCCGCTGGCGCAAGGACGCCATGACCCGGGACGTGCCGATCATCATGCTCACCGCCCGCGGCGAGGAAAACGACCGTGTCGGCGGCCTCGAGGCCGGCGTGGACGATTACGTGGTCAAGCCCTTCTCGGCCCGCGAACTGCTCGCCCGCATCCGCGCCGTCATGCGCCGCTCGCGCGACGACGACGAGGACGGCAGCGTGTCGGTAGGCAACCTTCGCATCGATGGCGCCGCCCATCGCGTGTTCGCCGGCGACACGCCGGTGCCGATCGGCCCCACCGAGTACCGCCTGCTGCATTTCTTCATGACCCATCCCGAGCGCGTGTACTCCCGCACCCAGTTGCTGGACCACGTCTGGGGCGGCAGCGTTTACGTGGAAGAGCGCACCGTGGACGTGCACATCCGACGCCTGCGCAAGACGCTCGAACCGCATGGCCTGGAAAACATGGTGCAGACGGTCCGCGGCTCCGGCTACCGGTTCTCCGCGGCGATGTAAGGCGCAGGCTCCGGCCTGCGCGTCGCTGTCATACATATCTGCCTACAATCGGTCCATGCCCCACCACATCCGTTCCGCGTGGTTCAAGACGCTAGGCCAGTTGGCCGGCATCCTCGCGCTGGCCGTGGTGGTCGGCCTGCTGCTGGGCCAGGTGTGGCCTGTGGTGACGCTGGCGGCACTGGGCGTGGTCGCCTGGCACTACTGGCGGCTGCGCAAGGTGCTGCTGCGGCTGACCGCGCGGCAGCGACTGGAACCCGCCCAGGGCCAGGGTGTCTGGAACGAACTCGACCGCCTGCTCTTCCGCGGCCAGGCCGAGATGCGCACCCGCAAGCGCCGCCTGCTCGACATGCTGCGCGCCTACCGCGCCGCCGCCGCCGCCCTGCCTGACGCGGTGGTGGTGGTGGAACGCAACAGCCAGCGCGTGCAGTGGTTCAACAAGGCAGCCAGCAGCCTGCTCGGCCTGCAGTACCCCACCGACATCGGCGCGCCGGTCGGTGACCGCCTGCAGCCGCTGCCGATGTCGCACTGGCTCGCCGCCGGCCGCAATGCCGAGCCGATGCTGGATGCCGCATCGCCAGTGGACCCGGACCTGCGCCTCAACCTGCGCCTGATTCCCTACTCCGACCAGTACTGGCTGCTGGTCGCGCGCGACGTCAGCAAGATGCTGCGCCTGGAGCAGATGCGGCGGGACTTCGTCGCCAACGTCTCGCACGAATTGCGCACGCCGCTGACCGTCGTGCACGGTTACCTCGACATGCTCGAACCCACCGAATACCCGGACTGGGCGCCGATGCTGGCGGAGATGCAGAAGCAGTCGCAGCGCATGACCCAGCTGGTCGAAGACCTTCTGACGTTGTCGCGCCTGGAAGCGCAGGAGAGCCTGCCCGACGAGAACGTCGCGATGGCGCCGATGCTGGCCACGCTGCGTCGCGAAGCCGAAGCGTTGAGCCACCGCCGGCATACCGTGGTGATCCAGGACGAGGCCGGCGTGGACCTGTCGGGATCGAACAAGGAACTGCACAGCGCGTTCTCCAACCTGGTCAGCAACGCGGTGCGTTACACCCCGGTGGGCGGTACCATCACCGTCCGCTTCGCGCGCGAAGGCGACGGCGCGGTGCTCAGCGTGCGGGACACCGGTTACGGCATTCCGTCCTCGCACCTGCCGCGCATCACCGAGCGTTTCTACCGTGTATCGACCAGCCGCTCGCGCGAGAGCGGCGGCACCGGCCTGGGCCTGTCCATCGTCAAGCACGTGCTCAACCTGCACCAGGCGCGGCTCGAGATCGAAAGCGAAGTCGGCCATGGCAGTACCTTTTCCGTGCATTTCGGCGCACAGCGCGTCGAACCCCGCCTGGACGCTTCAACCCCCGCCCTGACGGACCAGACCGCATGAATGCCGCCCTCGACACGACGCCCACCGCCCTGACCGGTGAAGACGTGCTGCGCGATCCCGCGCTGTACCTCAACCGCGAACTGTCCCAGCTGGATTTCAACTTCCGCGTGCTGGCGCAGGCGCAGGATCCGTCGGTGCCGCTGCTGGAGCGCTTGCGCTTCCTCTGCATCTCGTGCACCAACCTGGACGAGTTCTTCGAGATCCGCGCCGCCACCGTCCGCCACGCACAGGACTTCGGCCTGCCGCCGGGCGCCGACGGCATGAGCCCGGCCACCGTGCTCAACAAGATCCACGACCGCGCCGCCGAACTGGTGGATGCGCAATACAAGTGCTGGAACGACGTGCTGCGTCCGGGCCTGGCCGAGGCCGGCGTGCGCGTGTTCGGCCGCGACAGCTGGAATGCCCGCCAGACCCGCTGGCTGCGCGCCTACTTCCGCAACGAGATCATGCCGGTGCTCTCGCCGCTGGGTCTGGACCCGGCGCACCCGTTCCCGAAGATCCTCAACAAGTCGCTGAACATCGTGGTCGTGCTGAAGGGCAAGGATGCGTTCGGCCGCGCCGGCCACCTGGCCATCGTGCGCGCGCCGCGCTCGCTGCCACGCATCATCCACCTGCCGCAGCGCGTGTCCGGCGGCGAGAACGACTTCGTGCTGCTGTCGTCCGTGCTGTCGGTGTTCGTGGACGAACTGTTCCCCGGCATGGAGGTGAAGGGTTCCTACCAGTTCCGCGTGACCCGCAACTCCGAGGTCGTCGTCGACGAGGAGGAAGTGGAGAACCTGGCGCTGGCCCTGCGCGACGAACTCGTGGGCCGCGGCTACCGCCCTGCGGTACGGTTGGAAATCGCGCACGATTGCCCCAAGCCCATCGTGCGCACGCTGCTGCAGAACTTCGCGCTGCCCGACAACGCGGTCTACCCGATCAACGGGCCGGTCAACCTCAACCGCGTCATCCAGGTATACGACCTGGTGCAGCGCCCCGAACTGAAGTACCCCGCGTTCACGCCGCGTACGCTGCGCGACAGCGATGCGATTTTCGAGAAGGTCGCCGATGGCGACGTGCTGCTGCACCATCCGTTCGACTCGTTCGCGGCGGTGCATGAGCTGATCAAGCAGGCTGCCGTCGATCCGGAAGTACTGGCGATCAAGCAGACGCTTTACCGCACCGGCAAGGATTCGGCCATCGTCGATGCGCTGGTCCAGGCCGCACGCAACGGCAAGGACGTCACGGTGGTGGTGGAACTGCGCGCGCGCTTCGACGAGGACGCCAACCTCGGCGTGGCCGACCGCCTGCAGGAAGCCGGCGCGCAGGTCGTGTACGGCGTGGTGGGCTACAAGACCCACGCCAAGATGCTGCTGATCGTCCGCCGCGAGGGCCGCAAGCTGCGCCGTTACGTGCACCTGGGCACCGGCAACTACCACAGCGGCACGGCGCGCGCCTACACCGACATCGGCCTGATCACCGCCGATCCCGACATCGGCAACGACGTGCACCTGCTGTTCCAGCAGCTTTCCGGCCTTGCGCCGACCACCAAACTCAAGCGCCTGCTGCAATCGCCCTTCACGCTCCACCCCGGCCTGATCAAGAAGATCGAGCGCGAAGCGAAGCTGGCGAAGGCCGGCAAGCCCGCGCACATCATCGCCAAGATCAACGCGATCAACGAGCCGCGCATCATCCGCGCGCTCTACGCGGCCTCGCAGGCCGGCGTGAAGATCGACCTGATCGTGCGCGGCGCGTGCGCGCTGCGCCCGGGCGTGCCGGGCATCTCCGAGAACATCCGCGTGCGCTCCATCGTCGGCCGCTTCCTGGAACACAGCCGCCTCTACTGGTTCGGCAACGACGGCGCACCGGAGCTGTACTGCGCGAGTGCCGACTGGCTGGAGCGCAACCTGCTGCACCGCGTGGAAACCTGCTTCCCGATCCTCGACAAGGACCTCGCCACCCGCGTGTTCAAGGAAGGGTTGCAGAACTACCTCGACGACAACTGCAACGCGTGGGAACTGCAGGCCGATGGCCGCTATCTCAAGCTGACGCCGGGCGACGATGCACCGCATTCGGCCCAGGGCATCTTGCTCGCGAAGGTGTGATGCGACCATCGGACGCACCTGCCTCGGTGCATCGACGCTATCGCGATGCACCATCGCGCATTCCCACCCGCTAAACTGACCGCATGGCGCCCCTGAACTCCCCCACCTCCCCACCGCTCCAGGACGGGGACCTGCTGGCCGCGATCGATCTGGGCTCCAACAGCTTCCACATGGTGGTCGCGCGTTCGCTGCTCGGCCAGTTGCGCGTGGTGGATCGCCTGCGCGAAACCGTGCGCATGGCCGATGGCCTGGACGGCAAGGGCGGCCTGTCCGCCGCCGCGCGCCAGCGTGCGCTCGACTGCCTGTCGCGCTTCGGCCAGCGCATCCGCGACATTCCCGCCGCCCGCGTGCGTGCACTCGCCACCAATACCGTGCGCCAGCTGCGCGAGCCCCAGGAATTCCTGGTGGCAGCCGAAGCCGCGCTGGGCAAGCCGATCGAAGTGGTCTCCGGCCGCGAAGAGGCGCGCCTGATCTACCTCGGCGTCGCGCACTCCCAGCCGCCGAAAGCCGGCCAGCGCCGCCTGGTGATCGACATCGGCGGCGGCTCCACCGAGTTCATCATCGGCCGCGGCTTCGAGACGCTCGAGCGCGAAAGCCTTCAAGCGGGCTGCATCGCCAGCACGCGCCGGTTCTTTCCCGGCGGCAAGCTCTCGCGCAAGCGCTGGAAGGAAGCACTGACCGAGATCGGTGCGGAGTTCCAACAGTTCGCCGGCCTCTACCGCGGCCTGGGTTGGCAGGAAGCCATCGGTTCCTCCGGCACCAACAAGGCGATCGGCGAGATCTGCGCGGCGATGAAGCTCACCAAGGGTGCCGTCACCGCCGAGGCGCTGCCGCAGGTGCGTGACAAGCTGCTGCAGGCCGACCGCATCGAGGACATCGAACTGCCAGGCCTGTCCAACGACCGCCGGCCGATCATCGCCGGTGGCGTGCTGGTGCTGGAGGCCGCGTTCGAAGCGTTGGGCCTGCAGCGGCTGATGGTCAGCAAGGCGGCGATGCGCGAGGGCATCCTGTTCGACATGCTGGGCCGCGGCGGCGACAACGATCCGCGCGACCTGTCCACCGCGGCGCTGATGCAGCGCTACGGCATCGACGAATTCCAGGCCGCGCGCGTGGAGGCCACGGCGATGCGCCTGTTCGAACAGGTCGAGCAGAGCTGGGGCCTGGACGACGACGATGCGCGCATGCTCGGCTGGGCCGCGCGCCTGCACGAGATCGGCCTGGTCATCGCGCACAGCCAGTACCACGTGCACGGTGCCTACCTGCTGGAGCATTCCGATATCGAAGGCTTTTCCCGCCAGGAGCAACAGGTGCTGTCGGCGCTCGTGCGAACGCACCGGCGCGGCATCCCGAAAAACGCCTTCGATGCCCTGCCCGATCGCCTGCTGCTCAGTGCCAAGCGCAAGGCCGCACTGCTGCGCCTGGCCGTGCTGCTGCACCGCTCGCACGACAACGAAGTCATCCCTCGCCTGGACGTGACCGCCCAGGGCGACCGCCTGGACCTGGTGGTCAGCAAGAAGTGGATCGACGCGCGCCCGCTACTGCGCTCGGACCTGCTGGGCGAACCCGAAGACATGCAGGGCCTGGGCGTGGCGTTCAAGCCGTTCGTGGCCTGAGCCCGCCAGCACTTCCCCTTATGTGACATGGCAGTACACTCGGACCTGCCGAGAGGTCCGCGGCGTGGCCTGCAACCTTCTGCCCCCACGCCATCCTCCCCGTCCGCCCTTGCGGCGGGGGCAGGCCCGACGGCTGTCCCACTTCGTCGTACGCCTGTCTTCAGGAGGAAGCCTTGATCGATCGAAGAATCCACGACGAGCTGTTGTCCGATGCCTGGCTGGACGGCGGCCCCGGCGCCGCCGCCATCGGCCGCAACGTGGACCGCATGCTGGATGCCGTCCGCCGCCACCTCGACATGGACGTGGCCTTCGTCTCCGAGTTCAACGGCCGCGACCGCGTCTTCCGCCACGTCGCCAGCCGGCTGGACCCGGCCCCCATCCGCCCCGGCGATTCGAGCCCGCTCGAAGAGGGCTATTGCATGCGCGTGGTCGAGGGGCAGATCCCGCAGCTGATTCCCGATACCGGCGCCGTGCCGTTGCTGGAGCACGTCCCCGAAACCGCACTGGTTCCCATCGGCGCCCATCTCAGCGTGCCCATCCAGCTGCGCGATGGTCGTGTCTACGGCACGTTCTGCTGCTTCAGCCTGGCCGCCAATCTTTCGCTCAGCCAGCGCGACCTGCACATGATGCGGGCCTTCGCCGACCTGCTGGCCTACCAGATCGACGGCGATCTGGATGCCGTGCAGGCACACGAGGAGAAAGTCGCGCGCATCACTTCGGTGCTCGAGATGGGCCAGCCGCACGTGGTCTACCAGCCCATCTACCGCAGCAGCGAGCGACGCATCGTCGGCGTCGAATGCCTGTCGCGCTTCAGGCTGGAACCCCGGCGCACCCCAGACGTATGGTTCGCCGAGGCGCGCGAGATCGGCCTCGGCGTGCGCCTGGAGCTCAACGCCATCCTGTCGGCGCTGGAGGGCCTGCGTCAGATGCCGGGCGATTTCTACGTGGCGCTCAACGTGTCGCCGCAGACGATCATCAGCGGCGGCATCGATGGCTATATCGACGATCTCGACCCGCACCGCGTGGTGCTGGAAATCACCGAGCACTCGCTGGTGGACGACTACGGCCTGCTCAACAAGCGCCTGGCGCCCCTGCGCGAAGCCGGCGTGCGCGTGGCCGTGGACGACGCCGGCGCGGGCTACGCCAGCATGCGGCACGTGCTGGCGATCCATCCGGACATCATCAAGCTGGACCTCAGCCTGACCCGCGACATCGATACTGATTCGCCGCGCCGAGCGCTGGCGGCGGCGCTGATCGAGTTCGCACGGCAGACGCAATCGCACGTGGTCGCCGAAGGCGTGGAGACGGCCTCCGAGCTGGCGGCCCTGCAGGCGCTCGGGGTGGACGATGTGCAGGGCTACCACCTTGCGCGTCCCGCGGACGCCGATGTCCTCGCGCAGATGCTCGCCGCCGAACGTCCGCGCGCCTGATGCGCCGCCACCCTCTGGCATGATGCCGACTCCGTCCTGCGCGTGCCGCCGATGAAGACCTATCCCTTGGCCGATGGCCTCACCACGTCCCGCATCGGCTACGGCTGCATGCACCTGAGCCGCGCCTGGGATGCCTCGCCGATCACCGCGGACGAGCGCCGCAACGCGCAACGGCTGATCGAAACCGCGCTGGCCCATGGCATCACCCTGTTCGACCACGCGGACATCTATGCCCGCGGAAAATCCGAACAAGTCTTCGGCGACATATTGCGCGCCTCGCCGGGCCTGCGCGCGAAGATGGTGTTGCAATCGAAGTGCGGCATCCGCTTCGCCGATGATCCACCGGGCACCCCGGGGCGCTACGACTTCAGTCGCGCGCACATCGTGGCGTCGGTGGAAGGCAGCCTTGCGCGCCTGGGCGTGGAGCATCTCGACGTGCTGCTGCTGCACCGCCCCGATGCGCTGGTGGAACCGGAGGAGGTGGCGCGCGCATTCGATGCGCTGCATGCCAGCGGCAAGGTGCGGCACTTCGGTGTCAGCAACCACACGCCCGGCCAGATCGACCTGCTGCGCCGCCATGTACGCCAGCCGCTGGTGGCGAACCAGGTGGAAATCAGCCTGCTGCACCTGCCACTGATCGACGAGGGTGTGGTCGCCAACACCACCGGCCACGCCTATGCCTCGGCTGCCGGCACGCTGGACCACGCACGCCTGCATGACATCCGCGTGCAGGCGTGGTCACCGCTGGCCGGCGGCAAGCTGGCCACCACCTCCGAGTTCTCCGACCCGGTGATCCGCGAGACCTCGACGCTGCTGCGGCAACTGGCGGAGGCGAAGGGCGTGACGCCCGAAGCGATCCAGCTCGCCTGGCTGTTGCGCCATCCCGCCGGCCTGCAGCCCATCCTCGGCACCACCGACCCGGTGCGGCTGGTGGCCTGTGCCGCGGCGGATGCGGTGCAGCTCTCGCGCGAGGAGTGGTATGCGCTGTTCACTGCGGCGCGTGGGGGCCGGGTGCCGTGACGGACGAGCAGTGGGTGCACGCAGCAGCTCGATCACCGTTTCCTTTCATGACTATTCCCTGCCTCGCCGATCAAGGAGCGCGCCATGGCGTTTTTCGAAGCACTTGAACGTGTCAGGAAGCGTCCGGATATGCACCTGAAGCCGGCGGGTTTCGTCACGCTGTGCGCCTTCATCGAGGGATATGAGTCGGCCCTGATCGATCACGGGATCAGCGATGGCCACGGCACGCTCTTCCTGATGCATTTTTCCGACTTCGTGCGGACGTCGACCGGACACGAGGACGAGCGGAATTCGTTGACCACCCCGGACGGCATCCTGGATCTCGGGCAGCTCCACTGGCAGGCGGCCATCACCCGTACCGAACAGGATGACGGCAAGACAATGATCCTGTTCTTCGAACTGCTCGACCGCTTCAAGGCCTCCCACGGCCTGCGTTGAGATATCCGACTTACTTGCACGCGTTCCGGCGCCTTCCGGACTGGAGAACTTGCATGGGCACCTGGGGCATCGGCTCGTTCGAGAACGACGACGCGGCGGATTTCATGATCGATGCATTGAAGAGCGGCGACCTGTCGTTGCTCGGAGAGGTGTTCGACAACGTGCTGACCTCCACCGAGTACGTGGAAGCGCCCGATGCCACGGTGGCCATCGTGGCCGCGGAGATCGTGGCCGCGGCGCAGGGGCGTCCCACGCCCGCCGCGCAACAGGAAGACGGTCTGGCCGAGTGGCTGGCGGGCATCCACCCCACCATCGATGCCGCGCTCGCCGCCCGTGCGCGCGACGCGCTCGCCCGCATCCTGGCCGAGCACTCCGAACTCCGGGAGCTGTGGGAAGACACCGACGATTTCCATGATTGGCAGGCCAGCGTCATCGAGCTGGGCCAGCATCTGCGCGCCTGACACCTCCTCCCTTTCCGAAACCGCCTCAGGAACTGCCGTGACCGACCCGTACAACTCGTCGTCCGCCTACGCCCCCTCGCCTACCGCGCCACCTCACGCCACCTTGTCGCTCAACGATGCGATGGTGACCACCGCGCTCGAACTTCCTGGCTACCGCATCCGCCGCAACCTGGGCATGGTGCGCGGCATCACCGTGCGATCGCGGTCGATCGTGGGCAATTTCCTCGGTGGCCTGCAGTCGCTGTTCGGCGGCAACATCACCATCTACACCGAACTCTGCGAACAGGCCCGCGACGAGACCTACCGCGACATGCTGCAGCACGCCCGGCAGCTGGGCGCCAATGCGATCGTCGCCGTGCGCTACGACGCCACCGACGTGATGGCCGGCCTCACCGAAGTGCTGTGCTACGGCACGGCGGTGGTGGTCGAACCGCAGGACGTCTAGACCCGATGAAGCCGTCGAAGCGCAAACGGCCCTGGCTGCGCCGCCTTGTGCTGCTGGCCCTGGTGCTGGCGGTGTACCCGGCCTTCGTGCTGACCTATACGTGGTCCCACGTCCTGCAGAGCCCGCTGCCCGGCGGCCGGCACGGGCCGCTGGATGCCTACCGGCATACGCTGGCCAGCGCGGTCGTGGCCTATACGCTGGACGCGCGCGCCATCGACCTGGTCAACGGCGTGATGGAACGGCGCGGCAAGCGCGCCAATGCCATGGACATCCACAACAACCTCCTGGGCGCCGGCATCGGCTCGCGCGCCGCCCGCTTCTCGGACATCGAACCGATGGTGGCGCGCAGTGTGGCGGCCGGCCAGGTCGATGCCGCATCGCCCGACCAGACAACATGGTTGCCACGGGACGACTGGAAAGAAGGGTTTGCGTGGTGAGCGAGCGCCCGACCCTCCCTGCTCCTCCTTTCTCCGTTCGCCTGGCGAAAGGCCTCTTCGCGGTCTCCGACATCGCCGCGTGGATGCTGGCCGTCGCCGCTGCGGCAGGCGCCGCGTCGTTCCCCTTCCTCGCGCCCGTGCTGTCGCGCATGAAGGATGTTCCCCTGTCCGCATGGGAGGTCGCCGGAAAGACACTCCTGTGGTCAGCGGTCGCCCTTGGCGCATGGCAGCTGACGCGGCGCCGGCCGTGGGCGCTCGCGGCGGTATGGCTGCCCCTCCTCCTGGGCGATGCGCGGTTCAACGTGACCTACCTCGCGCTGACGACGCTGGTCTTTGGCTTGCCCTTGTTTCTCGCTTTCAACGAAGCGCGCCGCGCGGCCGGCTCGACGCCTCGTCACTGAAACGCGTACCGCCCCCATGGCGCTGTGATACCGGCGGCCATGCGAACCCGTACGTCTCGCGATGACGGGCGACATGGCGCGCCATGTCGCATGCGTGGCCGGCGCCATCCATCGGTATCGCGGCCCATGTCGGCACATGTCAGGGTCGATACGCGAAGAGGGGCGAGCGACATGGGATGCCAACGCGATGGATACGCGTTGCCATGGCGACACACGCCTGTCCGTTCGGCGTCTGGGCATACGGCCGTGGGCACACCCCCTTTCAATGTGTCCCGACACACGAACGTGGCTGTCGTTCGATAGGCGGCCGTATGGCGCGCCATAGGAGAGGCATTGAACGGTGATACCAACGAGTCTCGTCCGGGATACCGGTTGGCATCGTTCACGACCGGCTACGTGCCAGGCACGACGCTCCGGCTACTACCGTCCCTCTCCGCGATGGGCATCGGCGATGCACTGGACCCTGGTTTTAGATACCGATGCCTATGGCCGTCGATACCAATCGGTATCGTCGACGATAGTTGCGCTCATGGCGGTCCATCGTCGGACCTATGGCGCGCCATAGGCGGCTGTATGGCGCGCCATAGGAAGTGGTATCAACGCCCATGTGCAGCGGCGCGTCGCGATGCCGGCACGGCGCCCATCCGCCACCTGACAGAAGGCATCCGAGTCGTTGCGTCCGCCCTGTTGACCGCTTCCGCCATAGCGATACGTAGGACGAACGACAGGGCACTCTCGCCACGCCCAGGTGCGTCCGCATGTCCGCTGCGAGCCCAACCACACTGCCGCCCAGGCCTTTCAAGGTCCTGCTTCTGCTGATTCTGGTATCCCTCAGCACCTGGTTCCTCTGGGGCGAACTGGATTACGCGCTGACACGCGACCGGACCGGAGAGCCGGTATTCCGCACGTGGGCGCTGATCGTGCACCTGACCTTCGCCACGCCCCTTCTGCTCCTGCCGCCGCTGCAGTTCAGTCGTCGCTTCCGCTTGCGATGGCCGCTATGGCATCGCCGCCTGGGCCGCGCCTATCTGGTGGCATCGCTCATCGCCGGCTCGCTCGCGATCTACCTGGGGCTGACCTTCGATCTCGTGGGCCGTCGCGTCCCCGTCGTGCTGTTCGCGACGCTGTGGGTCGCCTTCTCCGCCGCCGCCTGGTGGTGCGCACGGCATCGCGCGTTCGCGGCGCACGAACGCTTCGTGGTGCGCAGCTACACCATCGCGGTGGCGTTCGTGATCGTGCGGGTGATGGGCCAGGCCGAGGACGTGATGTTCCCCTTCATGCCCGATCCGCAGTTGCGGGGCGTGACCCGGGAGTGGTTGTGCTTCGTGCTTCCCCTGCTGGCGGTGGAAGCCTGGTACACCTGGTGGCCGGCGCTGCGGACGCCCCGACCCCGCGCAGCCGATGCTCGGCTATAGTCGCCCCCAGTCACGGCCGGCCCCACGCCGACGGGCAGTCCCTCGCATCCTTGCCGGAGGTTGTCATGAAGCGTGTGTTCCGTTTGATCCTGGCCGTCATCGCCGGGCTGTTCGTCGGCAGCATCGTCAACATGGCGCTGGTCATGCTCAGCGGCCACGTGATTCCGCCGCCGGCCGGTGTCGATACCACCACGACCGAAGGCCTGAAGGCGGCCATGCCTCTGTTCGAGCCGAAGCACTTCCTGTTCCCGTTCCTGGCCCACGCCGTGGGCACGCTGGTGGGCGCGTTCGTCGCGACACTGGCCACGCCCGGGCGGACCTGCGGTCCCGCGTGGGTCGTGGGCGCGCTCTTCCTGATCGGCGGCATCGCCGCCGTCGCCATGCTGCCCTCGCCGCTCTGGTTCACCGTCGTGGACCTGGTGTTGGCCTACCTGCCGATGGCATGGCTGGGGCATCGGCTGGCGTCGCGCAAGGCGCGGTCGGCCTGACGCTCTGACGGACAGGCATCGATCCGTGAAGCTGGCGGACATCCGCGCGCACGCGCTCTCACTTGAGGCGGTGACCGAGGAGCCACACCACACCTATTCGTCGTTCCGCGTGCGCGGGAAGATCTTCGTGACGATTCCGCCGGAGGAAACGCACCTGCACGTGTTCGTCGGCGAAGAAGACCGCGAGCAGGCGCTGGCGCTGCACCCCGCGTTCGTCGACAAGCTGTTCTGGGGCAGCAAGGTGCTGGGACTGCGCGTGGACCTGGCCCGTGCCACACCCGCGGTCGTCAAGGCGTTGGTCGTGAAAGCCTACGAAACCCGCATGCGCAAGGATGCCGGGCCGTCGCGCAAGCGCGCACCGCGCTGACCTGCGCTCCCGCAGGTCCGGGCACGCGGCGCGTGCTTCATCGCGCTACGACACCGTGAGCTTCGCAACGGTGCGGCGCACCCAGGGCGCCACCAGCGTGACGGCGATGAAGGCCACCGGCCAGGTGGTGGCGCAGCTGCGCGCCCAGGTCGCGACGAACCCGGCGTGCAGCCCCTGGTTGAGCAGCAGCACGAACGCGGACACCAACGACACCATGATGGCGGACAGCAAGGCACCGAACAGCAGCGGTGCGAAACGGGCGGGAATACGCATGGAAGACTCCTGTGGAATGAACGGGATCAGGGAAAGGACAACGGACGCACGAGCATCGCGGTGAGATAGAGCCCGGCGCCGAACACGAGGTGGTTCACCACGCTGTGCAGGCGGGCCCTGCCTGGGCGTGGCGTCCGGGAGGCCGCAATGCCGGCGCCCATGCCGGGCTGCATCAGCAGGAACGGTGCAGCGACCGTCACGGCGCCGACGAGCAGGGCCGGCACCGGCGTGGGGTGCCGCAGCCACGCCGTGCCCCAGACCATGGGCAGCGCGGTGGCGAAGACCACGCCCGTCAGGTAGTGCACGCCCCACCCCAGCGCGCGTTCGCCGCGCACGGTACGGCTGCGGGCGATGGCGTCATGCCGGAACCGGCCTGCCGGCATGTGGCCCAGCCAGCGTCCGACCAGCGCGTAGTCGGCGGCCGGTACGCCGAAAAGACGACGACGCAGCACGCCCCACGCATCCATTGCGAGCGTGCCGCCGAGGCCGATGAGCACCGTGCAGATCCAGGCAGGCATGTCGTTGTCCTCGTGCGAAGGCCCGGCACCGGGTTGTGCCGCTCGACCGTTGCGTGCACGATGCCACTTCAAGTCAACTTCAAGTCAAGCGGGGTCGTGATGGACATCGGCGAGGTCGCGAAACGCTCGGGCATGCCGGCATCGGCGCTGCGCTACTACGAACAGAAGGGCCTGATCGCATCGACCGGTCGCCACGGCCTGCGCCGCACCTTCGACATCTCGGTGCTGGAACGGCTGGCGTTGATCGCCCTCGGACAGACGGCAGGGTTTTCGCTGGATGAGATCGCGGCGATGTTCGGCGCGGACGGGCGGCCCGACATCGACCGGGGCGCGCTGCGCGCCAAGGCGCGCGAACTGGACGTGATGATCCTGCGGTTGACCGCGATGCGCGACGGCTTGCGCCACGCCGCCGCGTGCCGGGCGCCGAGCCATCTGGAATGTCCGCGGTTCCTGGCCTTGCTCGGCGCGGCGCCTGCCGATGCGCGCGGAAGCAGGCAGGACAAGGGGGTGCGCCCGTACCTCACCGGCAAGCGCCGACCTGTCGCGCGCAATTGAATGCTGCGGCATCCTTCATGCCCCAAGCAGGAGGCCGGACCATGGACGCCGCCATGTCATCGTACTTCCAGCGCGTCGACGCCGGCCTCTATGCCGGTCATCTCTCGCTGGAGCTGAATCTGTTGAGCCGCGACGCTGCCCGTGCCCTGACGGCCGACCTGCACGGACATCCGGTGGTGGCGTTGCTCGACGGGCTGGTGCTCGACGATCCGGGCACTAGTAATCACCACGTGCTGCTGGGGTGCCCGCCGCTGAAGGAACATGTGCTGTTCCTCGCCCACGATGAAGCGGCCAGGGTGGTGTTTCCGTCGCTCGAGGCGTTCCTGGCGGCGGCCGACGCAGCCGTGGCAGGCGGCATCGCGCTGCCCGAACTCCATCCGAACCACCCTCCAGTGCTCGCGGATCAGCACGCGCTCGAGGCACTGCTCGAACGTTGCATCGACCACGATGAGATCGAGGTGGCATTGGCACTGATCCCGTCAATGGACCTGACCGGGCACGGCATGCTCGCTCGCTTGGCCACGCACGAGGATTTCTTCTTGGCGGAGGCCCTGGCGGACGAGATCGCGCGGCGGCCGGAACCCGCGTTGGCGGCCATCGCTGCGCTGTGCGCGGCGCACGCGCATCCGCAGGCCAGCAGCGCAGGCCATCGCGCGTTGCGGGCCCTGGGCCGGTAAGGGACTGCAGCGACGTCATATAGCGGTAACCACACCGCAACACGCGCTACACATCACGGCCCCAGCATGCGCAAAACGTGGAGCTGCACATGCGCTTTGCCATCGTCACCGAGACGTACCCGCCGGAGGTCAACGGCGTGGCCCTCACCGTGCAGGGGCTGGAAACCGGCCTGCGCCAGCGCGGGCATGCGGTCTCGCTGGTGCGGCCGCGGCAGGCGACCGACACCGCGATCGCGGCGGACGACACGCTGCTGGTGCGCGGCGCCAGCCTGCCCCGCTACCCGGGCCTGAAGTTCGGCCTGCCGGCCACCCGGCGCCTGATGGCGCTGTGGAAGGATTCCCCGCCGGATGCGATCTACGTGGCCACGGAAGGCCCCCTGGGATGGTCGGCCGTGCGTGCCGCGCGCCGCCTGGGCATCCCGGTGGCCACCGGGTTCCACACGCGTTTCGACGAATACATGCGCGACTACGGCGCGCGCTTCCTGGAACACACGGCATTGCGCTGGATGCGCCGCTTCCACAACGGTGCGCAGGCGACCCTGGTGCCGACGCGCGAACTGGCGGACTTCCTGCAGTCGCAGGGCTTCCACCAGGTGAAGCGGCTGGCGCGGGCCGTGGATGCCCAGCATTTCAGTCCGGCGCGACGGGACGACGCACTGCGCGCGCACTGGGGCCTGCAGCCCGATGACCTGGCGGTGATCTACGTGGGCCGCATCGCCGCGGAGAAGAACCTCGATCTGTCGATCCGCGCGTTCGATGCGATCCAGCGGCAACACCCGACGGCAAAGTTCGTCTGGGTGGGCGATGGACCGGTCCGCGAACGGCTGGCGCAGGAACATCCGGACTTCATCTTCTGTGGCGTGCAGCGCGGTGAGCCACTCGCGCGGCACTTCGCCAGTGGCGACCTGTTCCTGTTTTCCAGCCACAGCGAAACCTTCGGCAACGTCACCCTGGAAGCGATGGCGAGCGGCGTGCCGACGATTGCGTTCAACTACGGCGCCGCGCGCGAGCATCTGGTCGATGGCGTCCACGGAGCCGCCGTCGATGACGACGAGGCCTTCCTGGCCGCGGCGCAGCAGCTGGCCGCCGACCCTGCGCTGCGTCGCACGATGGGCAAAGCCGCCGCGGTCGCAATGCGCGCGCTCCGCCCCGAGCAGGTCGCCGCCGACTTCGATGACCTGCTGACCGATCTCGCCCACACCCGGAGAAGCCACCATGCGTCCGCTGCTGCCGCGTAATGCCTTCATGGGCCGGGATGCCGGCTGGTGCCTGCGTGCGAACCGCTGGGGCGAATGGAGTGGCGTGCGCCGCTTCTTCGCCACCATCAGCCGACTCGGCGATGGGGTGTTCTGGTACATGCTGATGGCCGCGTTGATCGTGGCCGACGGCCTGGACGGCCTGGCCGCCTCCGCGCACCTGGCCGCCACCGGGGTGATCGCGCTGACGCTGTACAAGCTGCTCAAGCGCTGGACGCGGCGGCCGCGCCCGTTCGCCTCCGACGTGCGCATCCGCGCCTGGATCGCGCCGCTGGACGAATTCAGCTTCCCGTCCGGGCACACCCTGCACGCGGTGGCCTTCACGCTCGTGGCGCTTGCCCACTATCCGGCGCTGGCGCCGCTCCTGATCCCCTTCGCCGGTTGCGTGGCGGCCTCGCGCGTGGTCCTCGGCCTGCACTACCCCAGCGACGTGCTCGCCGCGACCGTGATCGGCACGGCCTTGGCGGGGCTGTCGATCTGGCTGGTGCCCGGGGTCAGTTTGCTGGGGTAAGGGAGAGCCGTCAGGGCTTTTCCATCCGGGCGCGCGTGATCGCGGGTTGCAGCTGGCCCGCCCAGTCGCGGTCGTTCGCCACCTGCGCGTCGCCGCGACTGCGCTCCAGCGCGTCGAAATCGAGCTCGGCGAACACCCACATCTCATCGCCCGAGGTCTGCGCGACGATGCCATCGGCAGGCAGGCCACGATCCATCGGCGCGAAGATCGCGGCCTCGCCGGTGTTGATGTCGAGCGCCGGACTCCACGCCGCCTCGCCCGCCGTCACCGACTGCGCCACGAACACGCGATTCTCCAGCGCCCGCGCCAGGCACCCCACGCGCACGCGGGTCGCGCCGGCCTCGGTATCGGTGCAGCCGGGGACCAGCAGCAGGCGCGCACCGGCTTCGGCCTGCGCACGCACCGGCAGGGGAAACTCGCTGTCGTAGCAGACGGCCACGCCGGCACGCACGCCGTCGAGGTCGAACACCTTCAACGCATCGCCGCCGTCGATGACGGCAAGGCCCTTCTCGAACCCGGTGAGCTGCAGCTTGTCCTGCCAGAGGTGGGCGCCCTGTGGCGTGAACACATCGCAGCGATTGCGGTAGCGGCCATCGCCCTGCGCCAGCAGGAAGGTGCCGGCCACGATGTACATGTCCAGCGACGTCGCCAGCCGCGCGTACAACGCCAGCCAGTCGTCGCGGTAACGCTGGATCGCGGCCAGCGAGGCGTGCAGGTCGGCCTGCGTGTCGGCTTCGAAGGTGGCGGCCAGTTCCAGCGACAGATACTCGGGCAACACGGCGATGCGTGCGCCCTGCGCGGCGGCCTCGCCCAGCACGGCCGCCTGGCGTTCGGCGAACGCGGCGAAATCGCCGGGCGCCTGGATCGGATACTTCGCTACCGCGACTTTCATCGTGCCGTCTCCAGCGGGCGCAGCCAGAACGTCAGCGCATGGTCGATCTCGCCTTGGCCGATCTCGTTCCACGGCAGCCGCATCGTCATGCCGGGGCGCCGCGCGTAGCCGCGCTTGGTCCAGAACAAATCATTGCCGCGATGCCCTGCCGGCTTGCGCGCATCGTCGTCATCGCGATCGACGGCGCAGAACGCGGTCCACGCGAAGCGGCCCAGCGCACGCGCGTGCGCTTCGCGATGATCGAAGAAGGCATGACCGATCCCACGTCCGCGGTACGCCGGCAACAGGACGGATTCGCCGAAGTAGAAGACGTCTTCCGGATCGATGGCGCTGTCCAGGAATGACTGGCGGAACGCGTCCGTGTCATCCATCAGCGGAAGCCCGGTGGACGCACCGACCACCTGCCCCGCCTCCATCGCCAGCACGAACAGGCTGTCGGGCGACCGGACATAGGCATCGAGATAGTCGCGCTCGAAATCGAAGTCGCCTTCGTACAGATAAGGCCAATCGCGGAACACCGCCACGCGCAGGCGCGCGACATCGTCCAGCCAGGGCTTGATTTCCGCCCCGCGAAAGAGGCCGATGGTGTGCGCAGGATCCATCCTTGAACTCTAACGCACGCCACCGGCCGGGGCGACGTGATGACGGGGGACGGTCAGTCCCACCAGCTGTAGACGATGAGACGTTCGGTGGGCAGCACCACCAGCCACGCGCCGCCGCGGGTATCGCGGGTGTAGTACGCACCCTCCCGCCACGCGGCGCGCAGCCTGCCGCACATGCCGTTGCCGATGTCCGCATGGGCGACGCCGGGCCACAGGCCCGAGTTGTCGTCCCATTTGCTCCACGTGTCCGGCAGCGGAGACGGCTGCCATGCCTCGTAGTGTGTCGGCCCGCGCGAGGACAACACGCCGCGCGAGGTGGTGGCGCCCTCGAAGTACGCCAGCCCCTCGCGCCGGATGGCCGCCGCCGCGGAGTCGGACAGTTCCAGCACCACCGCGCCATGCGATTCGCAACGCAGCAGCAGCCCGAACAGCAGGCATTGCAGCTGGCCCGGCGTCATCGCGAAGCGTTGCAGGCCCGAGGTTTCGATCGCTGACGGCAGCAGTTGTTGCGCGCGGTGGTAGAGGCGGACGCGATTCATGGTCCAGCCTGCCGCGAGCACGAGGAGGAAGGCCGCAAGCGCGACCTTCCCCCGTGAGCGGCGTGCGCCCTGCGCCATGGGTCAGCGCAGTTCCGTGCCGAGCGCATACCAGTCCACCTTGCGGGTCACCCACATGATCACGGCAAGGATGCCGAACAGCAGCAGCGAACCCATCAGCAACGCGTTGTCCTCGGAAACCAGCAACCCGTAGAGCACGCCGTACAACAAGGTCAGCATCGTGGCGAAGCCCGCCGCGCGCAACCAACTCTGGAGCACGCCCGACAGATAGACGAACTGCAAGCCGATGCACGCCGTCGCCGACACCAGGTAGGCCTGCCAGAAGGCGATGTGCTCGGACAGGCTCAACAGCAGCAGGAAGAAGATCGCCAGCGCCAGGCCGACCAGCAGGTACTGCAGCGGATGGATCGGCAGCCGCTTGATCAGTTCGAACAGGGCGAAGCCGACGAAGGTCAGCACGACGAACAGGATGCCGTACTTGCTGGCACGGTCGGCCTGCGTGTAGACGTCGATCGGATCGACCAGACTGACGTGCAGCGCATCGACACTGCTGTTGAGCGGGGCCGCCAGCACGCGTCCGTCGACGATACGGTCGGCGCGCGCATCCTGGCCGTCCTCGCCGCGCAGTTGCTTCTGCGCATTGCTGGCCAGGGAGGAGATCTTCCAGGTGGCGTTGAAGCCGGACTCGCTGACTTCGCTGCTGGGCGAATAGCCCTCGAACTTCGGATGCGGCCAGTTGGATTTGATGCGGATATCGTTGTTGTCGCCCAGCGGCACGACCGACAGCGATTCGGTGCCCTTGAGCAGCAGCTTCATCGCTACCTGCTGGCCTGCCACCCGGCCAGCCGCGACCGCTGGCAATTCGGCATGGATGCCATCCAGGCGCGCACCCAGGTAACCCGTACCGGACTTCAGCGGCAGCGCCGCGCCATCGACTTTCAGCTCGGGCGTACCGGCGACGCCGCGCACATCGGAGATGCCGAACACGAGATACGGCGTGCCGTACTGGCGCTCCGCCCCGATCGCCGCCGGTCCCGGCAGTGCAGGCTCGAAGGTGGCTTCAAGATCGGCGTGCCATTCGTACACCCGCACCTTGTACAAGCCCACGGCGCGCTCAGAAGGCGCGAGGCGGCCGGTGACGCCCAGCGTCTTCGGCATCTGCAGCAGATGGCCGGTGGTCTTTTCCTCCCGGAAGCGCTTGATGCCCTTGTCGTCCAGCCATTCGGTACGACGGACCTCCGTCCACGGCACGACGCGGATCGGCCCGGTCACGCGCTGCTTGCCGGCCGTGCCTTCGATGACGCGCTCGACGGCCTGGTGGCGGTAGGCCTCGCGCTCCTGGATGGTGCCCCGGATCATCATCAGGGGAATGAGCAGCAGCAGGACCAGCCCGCCGATGGTGAGGAAACGCAACAGCAGTTTCAGTGACTTCATGTTGATGCCCCGGTTGGATACGCGGTGCATCGTCCGGCGTCCGTGTGCAACGGGCCGGAAGCCTGTTTGAAGGCTGTGTGAAGTGCGGCGTCAGACCGCCGGCAGCGACAGCACGGCCTCGGCGCCGCCGTCGGGCCGGTTACGCAGCGTGGCTTCGCCGCCGTGCAGGCGCATCACCTCGCGAACGAACGGCAGGCCCAGGCCGGAACTGCGCTGGCCGTTGTCGGGACGTGGCAACGAATAGAAACGCTCGAACACGCGCTCGTGCGCGTAGTCCGGCACGCCGGGACCGCGATCGCGCACGATGAAACGCACCTGGTCCCCGTCGGACTCGACGGCGAGTTCGACGACAGCGCCCGCCGGCGAGAAGGCGATGGCGTTGTCCAGCAGGTTGCCCAGCGCGCGGCGCAACAGGAAGCCGTCGCCTTCCACCGCCCACGTTCCCTGCACGGGCGCTTTCACGACCTGCACGCCGCGTGGCGTCAGGCGGTCGTCCAGCGCCTGCACCACCTCGTCCGCCAGCGTGGCGGCATCCACGCGTTCGCGGCGCTGCAGCCAGCCATGCTGCTCGACTTCCGCGAGCGCCAGGAGCTTGTCGATGGTTTCGGTGAGCCGCTGCTCCTGCGCCTGGATGTTGCGGGCGAAGCGTTCGCGGTCCGCTTCCGGCAAGGGTTCCTGCAACAGCTCGGCGGCACCGCGGATGGCGGCCAGTGGGCTCTTCATCTCGTGGGTCAGCGACTGCACGTACTGCTCCACGTACGCCTTGCCGGCCAGCTTGCGGCGCATCGTCTCCAGCGCGCGACCGAGGTCGCCGATCTCGTCGGCGCGTGGGCGTGGCGGGGGCACCGGTTCGCCGGCGCTGACCGCCTGCGCATAGCGGTTGAGCCCGCCGATGCCGCGCACCAGCCACCACGTCATCAGCACGCCGATCAGCGCGGAGATGCCGATCAGCCAAGCACCGCGCAGCAGGATGCTGCGCTGGCTGGCGACGATGAAGGGTTCGATGCTGCGGTTGGGTTGCGACAGCGTCAGCACGCCCAGCAAGGTGCTGCGGTCGCCCGGATCGTAGATCGGCGCGGCCACATGCATCACCGTGTGCGCGGTGTCCCCGGGGGTCTCCGCGCTGGAACGCGCACCGTACTCGCCGCGCAGGGTGCGATAGACATCGTTCCAGCGCGAATTGTCGCGCCCGACGTCGCGCCCCTGCGAATCGAACACCACGGTGCCGCGGGCATCGGTGACCGTGACCCGGTAGTCCACCGTGCGCTTCTGGAAGCGCCACACCCAGGCTTTCGGGTCGCGCTTCTGCGCCAGCGCCACGTGGCGCGCGAACGCGCCGTCGGCGATGCGCCCGGCCTTGAGATCGTCGGCGGCCACTTCGGCCAGCAGGTTCGCGGCGTCGACCAGGGTGGATTCCATCGCCTGGCGCACGCCGGGCTTCACCTCGTTGACGAACACGCGCATCACGAAGAACGCGGCGATGCCGACGATGAGGAAGAAGCCGAGGACGAGCTTGAGCCCGAGCCGCACCGGTCAGGCCTCGACGGCGTAACCCAGGCCGCGGTGGGTGCGGATCGGGTCGGGGTCGGCGCCGGCCGCGCGCAGTTTCGCGCGCAGCGTCTTCACGTGCGTATCGACGGTGCGGTCGGCACTGTCGGCGTCGCTGTCCCAGCCGCGGTCCATCAGCTGCGCGCGCGTCAGGATGGCGCCGGGACGTTGCAACAGCGCATCCAGCACGGCGTATTCGTAGCGGGTCAGGTCGAGCAACTGCTGGCGGAAGCGGATGCGGTGGCCTTCGCGGTCGATGGCAAAGACCCCCCGCGTGACCCACTCGCCCGCCGCCTGCGGCGCGCTGGCCCCTGCCCGGCGCAGGCGCGCCCGCACGCGGGCGACCAGCTCGCGCGGCGAGAACGGCTTGGTGACGTAGTCGTCGGCGCCCAGCTCCAGGCCGAGCACACGGTCGATCTCGTCGTTGCGGGCGGTGAGGAAGATCACCGGCACGTCGCTGAACCCACGCAGCTCGCGGCAGACATCGAAGCCGCTGACATCCGGCAGGCCCACGTCGAGCACCACCACGTCCACGCCACCGGCGCGCACGCGCGGGGCGACCTCGCGGCCGAGCAGGCAGTGGTCGGCCTCCAGGCCTTCGCTGCGCAGCGCATACAGCACGGCATCGGCGATGGCGGTTTCGTCTTCGGCAATCAATACGCGCGGCATGGCGCAAGCATATATGCTGCGCGCCATGAATTACCGCCATGCCTTCCACGCCGGCAACCACGCCGACGTCCTCAAGCACCTCGTCCTGCTGGCGATGGTGGACGCGCTGAAGCGAAAGGACGCGCCGTTCTTCGTGCTGGACACGCATGCCGGCCGTGGCCACTACTTGCTGGGCGGGGCGGAAAGCCGCAAGACCTCCGAAGCGGACGAGGGCGTGTTCAAGCTGGCCGGCGTGCCCCGCCTGCCGGAGCTGGCCGAACGCTACCTGCGCGCGGTGCAAGCCAACAACCCGGTCGGCGCACTGGTCGCCTACCCCGGCTCGCCGCTGCTGGTCGCCCAGGCGATGCGCGCGCAGGACCGCTTGGCCGCCTGCGAACTGCAGCCGGAGGAAGCCGCGGCGCTCAAGGCCGTGTTCGACCATGACGACCGCGTCGCCGTGCATGCGCGCGATGGCTATGCGGCGATGAAGGCGCTGCTGCCTCCGCGTGCCGGCAACCAGCGGATCGCGCGCGGCCTGGTGCTGATCGATCCACCCTACGAAGCGCAGGATGCCGAATACCCCGCCATCACTGCGGCGCTGCGCGATGCGTTGGAACGGTGGCCCGCGGCGACGTACGCGGTGTGGTACCCGATCAAGCAACGCCGCAGCCTGCTGCCGTTCTTCCGCAAGATGGCGGCGCTGCCCTCCAAGGGCGCCTTCGTCGCCGAATTGCAGGTGCGCCCGGACGACTCTCCGCTGCGCCTCAATGGCAGCGGCATGCTGGTCATCAATCCCCCGTGGCAGTTGGACGAAGCATTGGCGCCGGTCCTGCCGGTGCTGGCCGCGAGCCTGGGCGAGACCGGGGCCAGCCATCGATTGGAGTGGCTGCGCGCGGCGAGCTGACGCGCACGGCATCGCCACGGGCCTGTGCGAGAATCGGCCCCTTCCCACGACGACACAGACCTTCTCCATGGCCGGATCCAGCCTGTTCGCCCTGATCGACGACATCGCCACCCTGCTGGACGACGTGTCCGTGATGACGAAGGTGGCCGCGAAGAAGACGGCGGGCGTGCTCGGCGACGACCTGGCGCTCAACGCCCAGCAGGTCACCGGCGTGAAGGCCGACCGCGAGTTGCCGGTGGTGTGGGCGGTGGCCAAGGGCTCGATCGTCAACAAGGCCATCCTGGTGCCGGCGGCGCTGGCGATCAGCGCGCTGGAAACCTGGCTGCACGGGCGCGGTTACAACATCCCGCTGGTGACGCCGCTGATGATGATCGGCGGCGCCTTCCTCTGTTTCGAGGGCGTGGAGAAGCTGGCCCACAAGTTCCTGCACAAGGGCGAGGACGAGCAGCAGCATGCCGAGCGCCTGGCCGCGGTGCAGGATGCGAAGGTCGACATGGTCGCGTTCGAGAAGGACAAGATCCGTGGCGCCATCCGCACCGATTTCATCCTGTCGGCCGAGATCATCGTGATCTCGCTCGGCACGCTGGGCGGCCGCACGTTCCTGGAACAGGTGCTGACGCTGGTCGCCATCGCCGCCATCATGACCGTGGGCGTGTACGGCCTGGTGGGCGGCATCGTGAAGCTGGACGACGCCGGCCTGGCCTTGACCTCCGACGCACGCGACAGCGGCTGGGCGCGCTTCAAGCGGGCCTTCGGCCGCGGCATCCTCTACAGCGCGCCGTACCTGATGAAGTTCCTCTCGATTGCCGGCACCGCGGCCATGTTCCTGGTCGGCGGCGGCATCCTGGTCCACAGCATCCCGGCGCTCCACCACGTCATCGCGCCGTATACGCAGGGCGGCTGGGGCGCGCTGTGGGAAAACCTGTTCAATGCGGGCGTGGGCGTGGTCGCGGGCGCGGTCATCCTGGCCGTGGTCACGGCCGTCCAGCGCCTGCGCGGCAAACGCCACGCTGCCTGAACCGCGTGCCCGACGGCCCTCGCCGCCCCTCCGGATTTCATGCGAGCATCCGCTCATGACCGCGCCGAAACGCCTGCCGCCCTGGCATGAACACTTCCGCCTGCCCAGCGGGCGCGAACTGCTGATCCGCCCGATCCGCCCCGAGGACGCCGGCCCCATCCAGGGCGCTTTCGGCCTGCTCGGGCCGGAAGAGATCCGCCAGCGTTTTCTGTATGCGCTGAAGGAACTGACGCCGGACATGGCCCAGCGCCTGACCCACCCCGACCCGAACACCGAGTTCGCTCTCGTCGCCGCCGAACCGCTGCCGCCGGGCGAGGCGCTGGTGGGCGCCGTCGCACGCGCCTCGCTGGTGACGCGCACGCGCGATGCCGAATTCGCGATCCTGGTCAGCCACTTCATCGCCGGCCAGGGCCTGGGCCGCCACCTGATGCGCAAGCTGGCCAAGTGGGCGCGTTCGAAGAAGCTCGACCGGCTCTACGGCGACGTGCTCGACAGCAACGAGCCGATGCTGCAGCTCGCCCAGTCGCTGGGCTTCAAGCGCGTGCGCGAGGCCGACAACGCGGGCCTGGTACGCGTGGTGCTGGACCTCAACGAAGAGCCCTGAGGCCGCGACGCGGCCTACTGTTCCGATCAACGGCCATTCCGCTCCACGCCACCGGCGTAACCTGCCCGTCGGGGAGCTGGCGGCAGGCCTTGCCGTGTCCGGCAAGGTGCCTTCCATGGACAGCCCCGAAGATCGACTCAATGCTTTCCTTGGCCACGCCGTGGGCGATCTGGGCGCTGCGATCAGCGCCACCCTGATGCTGGTCGGTGATCGTCTTGGCCTGTATCGCGCGCTCGCCGACTCCCCGGCCACTCCTGCCGAACTCGCCGAGCGAACCCGCACCCATGAGCGCTACATCCGCGAATGGCTGGCCAACCAGGCCGCCGGCGGCTACGTCACCTACGACGCCGCGACCGGGCGCTACGCCCTGGACGATGCGCAGCGGTTGTGCCTGGCCAGCCCGGACAGCCCGGTCGACCTGGCCGGCGCGTACTACATCGTCGAAGCCGCCTTCCACGCACTGGAACGCACGACCGACAACTTCCGGACCGGCCAGGGCATGGAGTGGGGCGAGCACCACGCCTGCCTGTTCCATGGCACGGAGCGCTTCTTCCGTGCGGGCTACCACGCGCACCTGCTGACCGAATGGCTGCCGGCGCTCGACGGCGCCGTGGACAAGCTCTCTCAGGGCGCCCGTGTCGCCGACGTGGGCTGCGGGCATGGGGCAAGCACGCTGCTGATGGCGAAGGCCTTCCCGCGCTCGCAGTTCATCGGCTACGACTACCACGCGGACTCCATCCGCACCGCCAACGAGCGCGCACGGGCGGCCGGCGTCGGCAACGCGCAGTTCGCCGTGGCCGATGCGGTCGGCTACGAAGACAAGGACCTCGACCTGGTGGCATTCTTCGATTGCCTGCACGACATGGGCGACCCGGTGGGTGCCGCCCGGCACGCCCGCCAGGCGCTCCGTCCCGACGGCCATTGCCTGCTGGTGGAGCCCTTTGCCGGCGACGCGGTCCAGGACAACCTCAATCCGGTGGGGCGCGTGTACTACGGCGCGTCGTCGCAGATCTGCGTACCGGTCTCGCTGGCGCGCCATGGGCCGGCGCTCGGCGCCCAGGCCGGCGAGGCACGCCTGCAGGCGATCATGAACGAAGGGGGCTTCGGGCGTTTCCGGCGCGCGACGCAAACGCCGTTCAACCTGGTACTGGAAGCCCGCCCCTGATCCCACCGAGGAGACCCCCATGCCCCGCTACCTCATAGAACGCGACATCGAGGGGGCCGGCCTGATGACGCCGGCCGAGCTGAAAGCCGTTTCGCAGAAGTCCTGCGGCGTGCTGGCCGAACTTGGTCCGCAGGTGCAGTGGGAGCACAGCTACGTCACCGACGACAAGGTCTACTGCGTGTACCGCGCACCCAGCGAGGCGCTCGTGCGCGAACACGCGATGCGTGGCGGCTTCCCCGCCAACCGCATTTCGCCGGTGGTGGCGATCATCGATCCGCTGACCGCCGAATGAGGCATCCCGCGCGGCGGTGAAGGCCGCCGGCGGGCCTGTTGGTACACTGCGCACCCCTTTGCGCTGGGCACCCATGGTGTCCGGCGCTGCTGCTGTTTTGTTTACCCATGACCGACACCAAGAACACCGCCCTTCCCACTCCCCCCCTGCCGCGCGGCGGCCAGTCGCGTGCCTGGTGGCGCGCGCCCGCCTCGCCGACCGCGCTGGCCTGGTCGATCGCCGCTGCCGCACATGCGCATGAGGGTCCCGTGCTGGTGGTCGCGCGCGACAACCATGAAGCGCACCAGGTGGAAGCCGACCTGCACACGCTGCTGGGCAGCGCCAGCGATCTGCCGGTGGTGCCGTTCCCGGACTGGGAGACCTTGCCCTACGACCAGTTCAGTCCGCATCCTGACATCGTCTCGCAGCGACTGTCGGCCCTGCATCGCCTGCCGATGCTTAAGCGAGGCATCGTCGTGGTGCCGGTGCAGACGCTGATGCAGCGCCTGTCGCCGCTGCGCCACATCGCCGGTGGCAGCTTCGACTACCGCGTGGGCCAGCGGCTGGACTTCGATGCCGAGAAGCGCCGCCTCGAGGCCGCCAGCTACCGGCACGTGCCGCAGGTGCTCGATCCGGGCGACTTCGCCGTGCGCGGCGGGCTGCTCGATGTCTACCCGATGGGCGCCGATGCGCCGCTGCGCATCGAGCTGCTGGACGACACGGTCGACTCGCTCCGCCACTTCGATCCGGAGAGCCAGCGTTCGCTCGATCGGGTCGAATCGGTGCAGTTGCTGCCCGGCCGCGAAGTGCCGCTGGACGAGCGCTCGTTGGATCGCGCGATGACGCTGCTGCGCGACCGCTTCGACGTGGACACGCGTCGCAGCGCACTGTACCAGGACCTCAAATCGGGTCTGGCGCCGGCGGGCGTGGAGTACTACCTGCCGCTGTTCTTCGATGCGACCTCAACGCTGTTCGATTACCTGCATGCCGACACGCTGCCGGTGCTGACCGACGGCTTCGGCGAAGCGGCGGAAGCGTTCTGGGCGCAGACGCGCAACCGCTACGAGCAACGTCGCCACGACATCGAGCGTCCGCTGCTCCCGCCCGACGAGCTCTACCTGTCGCCCGACGGCCTGCGCGAGCGGCTCAACCAGCAATCGCGCATCGACGTGTGCGGGCCGCAGCACAGCCGCCACGCAGACGCCCTGCCGTTGGGCGATCAGCCGTTGCCGCCGCTGCCCGTGGCAGCGAAGGATGCGCCTGCCGGCGAAGCGCTGACGTCGTTCCTCAACCATTACCCCGGTCGCGTCCTGATCGCCTCCGATTCGCCGGGCCGGCGCGAGGCGCTGCTGGAAGTGCTGCAGGCCGCCGCACTCGTTCCCGAGGTGCTGGCGGACTTCACCGCATTCCGCACCGGGCGCGACCGCTTCGCGATCACCGTGGCACCGCTGGAGGACGGCTTCGCCCTCGACGATCCGCGCATCGCGGTGCTCACCGAGCGGCAGCTGTTCCCCGAGCGCGCTACCCAGGCACATCGCCGCAAGCGCACCGGCCGCGAACCCGACGCCATCATCCGCGACCTGGGTGAACTGACCGAAGGCGCGCCCATCGTCCACGAGGACCACGGCGTGGGCCGCTATCGCGGCCTGATCGCGATGGATGTGGGCGGCATGCCGGGTGAGTTCCTCGAAATCGAATACGCCAAGGGCGATCGCCTGTACGTGCCGGTCGCGCAGCTGCACCTGATCAGCCGTTACTCCGGCGCCTCACCGGAGACGGCACCGCTGCATTCGCTGGGCGGCGAAGCCTGGGCCAGGGCGAAGAAGAAGGCGGCCGAAAAGGTCCGCGACGTGGCCGCGGAACTGCTGGAGATCCAGGCGCGCCGCCAGGCCCGCGCCGGCTTGGCGCTGCACGTGGACCGGCCGATGTACGAACCGTTCGCGGCCGGTTTCCCGTTCGAGGAGACGCCCGACCAGCGCGCGGCCATCGAAGCGGTATTGCGCGACCTGCAGTCCAGCCAGCCGATGGACCGCGTGGTCTGCGGCGACGTCGGCTTCGGCAAGACCGAGGT
>JACZCZ010148829.1_pt1 | contig 31981 bp, 54 predicted proteins | sample 8641811 | NCBI WGS metagenome assembly JACZCZ01 (sample SAMN15324610, study PRJNA640507) | soil metagenome | isolation source: intercropping peanut in the first line | place: China: Luxin town, Laibin City, Guangxi Province | collected 2019-07-25 | depth 10cm m | reverse complement strand
TTTAAGTGCTTTTTGTTTTACTTCAGCACGTGCTGCATACTTATCCATTGTTTCTAACATCAATAATGCACCACGAGGATTAGTATCTAAAGTAGGTATGGCAGAAAGAAGAACATTCATTTCACCTTCAGAAACTTTACCGCCGAATAATTTTGGACCACCCGCTAAAAAGCTTTTAATAATGTTTTGAGCTTGAGCACTTTCAGGATTTTGTAATGCATCAACTGGCCATCCTGAATCTTTTAATAATGCCATGGCTCCGGGTGTATCCAGTTTTCCCGATTTAAATAAATCAGCTAAATCTTTGATATGAGAACGTGTTTCTTCCGCAGCATCTCCTGCATCATTTATTTCTTTTCGTTCGGCTTGAGACATTTTAAAGCTATCTGCAATCAGACTTTCTTGATGTTTTTGAGCCGCAAGCTTTTCTGCAGCGGAAAGAGGTTTTTGGAATCGGCGAGATTCTGCATTTGCCAATTGTTCATAGGGCACCGCTGGCGCTGTAGAACCAGGTTGTCGTAATTCAAGAGTCTTATTTTGAGCCAGATCGTTTTGGTATTCTTGTTGATATTGTTTTTGCAATTCAGGATTTTGTCGAATAGCTTCAAGCTTTTGTTGTAACTTTGCTTGTTGTTCAGGTCCTAATTGTATTCCTGAGTTTTGAACTACTTTTGCTAATTCATCATTACCCGGTATTGCAAACTGTTGCGCTTGAGTTTGTTGTAATAATTGTTGCGCATCTGAAGTCGTCAGCTCTTGTTTTTGTTGGGGAGCTAACTCTTGAGCGCGTTGTTGTTCAGCAGCTCCGGCAATCGTAGGTTCTTGTTCAAAAGAAGGTTGTTGTTGGGCTTGAACTCCCTCTGGTTTAGGAGCTTGTTCTAAATATTTAAGTCGTTGTTCTTTTGGCTGTGCTGCAATAAATGATGCTTCTTCAGGACTATAATTATAAGCGCCCATAAGCTTACGAGCAAAATCATTTTGTTCATTTTGAGTTTCTATTTGTTGTAAACGATTAGCAGCAAGACGTTGAAGGTTTCCGGCAAGTCCTTGACCAAAAGATTGGCCAAATGAAGTGGGTTGTTTTAAGAATGTAAGAGGCATAGTATCTCCTTAATCATTAATAAGTTTATAAAGCCACCAACCGAACAAGCCTGCTACTGCAATAGGCATAGCTACTGCACCGCCCGCAGCCAATGCAGGGGCAATCGCCGCTTCCCATCCGAGTGCTTTTCCAGCGGTTTTTGCTGCAGAAGTTGCTTTACCTGCCATCGTCGATGCTAATGCAGGATTAGTGGTGGCTACTTTACTAATTGCATCAGCAGTTGGTTGAGCTGCTGATGTCGCAGCTGGTATTACTTTTTTAGCAACTTGACCAGCAACAACAGGAGCCGCTGTCTTAATCAAATCAGTAGTAGTATCTGAAGTTGGAGTAGTAGTTGCTTTACCAGTTGCTGATTTAATCGTATCTACTGCAGCACTTCCTATACCTAATGTCGCTTTTAATTTATCCAGAGGAGTAGCACCTTCAGCTTTTAAATAAGATTGTCCCAGATTCCCTAAGATATCCCCCAATTGTGCACCTAGTTGGTTGTCTTGTGGTTGATAATATGCTTGGGAATATTGTTGATTTTGTCCGGCATTAAATTGATTTAATCCCAAAGCTTGTTGTTGTAACCCGTATTGTGCTTGTTGTGCTGCAAGGTTAGAAGATAAATTTGCACCTGCTCGGGATAAAGCTGCTTTTTGCGCAGGAAAATTTCCTTGAAATCGTTGAGCAAAAGTTGGAACAATCTCTTGGTAAAATTGACGTGTTGCATCTTGTGCAATAGGACTGAATCCTTGCGTAGGATTTTTTACACGTTCACCACCTAATACAGCCATATCAGTAAAACGTTGTTGAGATTCGGGATCATATATAGGCGCTTGAAAATATTGACCGCCTTTTTCAAGATCAGTTATTTGAGGAGCAAGAGGGTATGCCATGGCAGTTCCTTAATTAGTAAGAAATTCTAAAATTACGTAACATACATCAAATACAATCCCTGAATTATTCGTGACTGATATATCTGTTGCATTTACTAACAGTTCTATATTAGTTAACCCCGCCGCACTAGCCCATGGCAAGGGATAATAATTATTAGATGTTCTATCGGATGCAGTCCCATATATTCGCGTAAATGAAGTCCCTGAAGATATCGCTATATTATGAGCAATAGTAGTAGTTCCGGGACCCAATGCTACACCGGCTACTTGAGGGAAGTTAAATACTTTGCGTATAACAGAGCGATAATTAGGTTTTAATGTATTAGTAACGCCTGAATTATATTGAGGGTTAGGAAAAAAGAACTGATTATTAATGAATTCATTAAGATCATAATAAGAAGATTCTTTTGCATTGATGGCCATATTCATTGCGTTTACGTTTTGGTATAAACGCACTAATAACTCTTTAAACTCAGCACTTTTTACATCTACTTCATATAATTGAGATACATCAAAGATATAATTGGTAGGTAATGATACTGAATTGCGTATATTACGTGCCATAATTCTCCTATTGCAGTCTATTCGAAGTAGCTTGGGTATATAAAACAATGCCTTGGAGCTCAAAATAAGAAAACGCATTTACCGGTACCATAATCTGTTCATCTGACCAATAGATTTCTATTTGTATAGATGAGCCAGATGTATTGTAATACACCGGATGCCATAAGGTAGATTGAGTTAATTCTAACGGATAATCGGGATAAGGACCCGTTTCGAGTGTAACGGTATTAGCCGCTTCAGGTCTGTTAACCGTATTAGCAAAATTACCACTAAAAGAACTAGAAGATAATGACTCTACTGTTACTTGGCCTACACCGTTTCCTGATATATCAGTACCGGTATTTTGTACGGCGAACTCAATACGTGCTAATGATACGTTTCTTCCCGTTTTATCATAGGGATTCCATTGTTTTGATCGTATAAGAATATTCGATACCCGAGTAATAGTACCACCACCGGAATATGCCCCTGCATAACCAGGAACCTCAATAGAAAATGTATCAAGCGTATAATTGAAGATTAATACTTCATAAATGCCTTGATTTATATTAATCGATCCTTGAGCAGATTCTATATATACAAAATCACCAGGTCGTAACGTATGATCAATACTGGTAATCGTAAGATAATTGGGATTAACTACAATATTAGTAATCTGCATACAAGGCGCATTACGCGTAATATCGGTTCGCACCACAAACATAAACCCTTGCTGGTCACCTGCAATAATTTGACGCGCCTGTACTTGATTTTGTCCTGAGTTCCATGGGAAAGTGGCCTGTTGCCAGGTTATGGGAGCAGAACCGGCCCATGTTAAATCTGGTGTTTGCTGCCAAAACCCAAAAGCCGTAATACAATCATCATTGACTGCCCAACTGTTGTTACGATAATTGTATACTAGTACCCGATTTGGGTAGGTAAATTGTGAAGAAGTTTCTTGTACTTCAGGAAATGCCCAATAAACACATTCTGCAAAGTAATCTCGCACTCCGGCAATACGTTGAACTGAAAGATTTTCATCTAATATATCAAATATCTCATCAGGTATTTTTTGATCTATACGAGCGGTATTTGCACCATTACATGCATGAATTCCCGTCTGTCCAATAGTAAGAATTTCTTTATCAAAAGGTACGGATGAATTTTGAGCATCAGATCCTAATTCAGTATTAATTTTTTGAAACACGAATGGATCTAATTCACGTCCTGTCCACGCAATTTCCCACGTGGAACGTTCAAAAAAAACAATTAAACGATCCTTAATAAATTGAGCTGAAACAATTTGTTCAGTAGTAGGCGCATCTATATAACTGGCTCCTGATGATAACCCACCAGCACCATCATCTACGTTTGGTTCATACCAAGCATTCACTGCTAATGGCGATACATCAATAGCTGAAAAGCGTGCACGACTAGGATATTGAGCCGTGACTCCTGAGCCATCATTTTCAATCGTATTAAGTAATAATAAAGATCCCTTAAAGTTTACAATAAGACGACAGGTTTGAACGAATGGTCCTGTTTGTGGTCCGGCATCTGGAGCGAAATATATGCCATTAGCGCCCGTCATTGAAACCCAGTTAATACCATCAGTGGTATACCATATAGGATCATCATTAACACCCGGAGCAGGAACCGTATAATTGAAGTTGGTTACATACATAGTAGGATCAGAAGGATTATCTCCAAACCAATTACATATGTTAAAAAAATCTAAATTATTCCCATGCCAAATGGGAGTAACACCCGTTCCCGATCTTTCCCACGCAGCACCATTGTATAAATACGCAAATTGCGTATCGAATGCATATGATTTTTGATCATTTAATTCACCACGTAAATATTGGGTGATTCCCATTACTGGTTGAGACGGATAAAAAAAGATTGGTGTTGTTCCTGCGGGGGCACCGGAAGTATAATTGATTACAAATGCACCCGTAGTGGTATTAAAGGTGCCGGTAGCGTTAGGATTAGTGGAGAGCATGGCAGCCGGAGTTCCGGTTTGATAGACCGTAAAAATGTCATTTCCTACAGAAAACATTTGGCCCGGTTCAAAAACAGAACCCGGTACTGGAGATACAGGGACACCATAAGTACCTACTTGTAATCGTAATCGGGAACCTAATTGTCCTATTTGGCCCATAGGAGTAGAACCAAAACGCTTACGTACTCTTCCCCGAAAGACAAACGCATTGCGAAGTTCAGCAAATGCATCATCCATAATAAGCCAAGGTCGCAAGTCAGTCTGCCAGCCTGTATTAAAGGGAGAGATCAAAAATCTATCAAATTGTGGCATCTTAAAATCCTACTGCTACAAAGGAGACTGACGTAGACAACGCATTAGAGTTGTAGATATTTACCGAAGTTAAAGAGATACCATTATTAGTAGCAGATATGGTGTAATCACCAGAGTTTACTAAAGGCCATGCTGCGACAAAAAGAAGTTTAAAAGCGAAGGAAGGTATTGCTATACCGGTGAAGTCTGTATTGGGTAAATTATAAGAAGCAACACCATTTGTGACGGTATTAATTACTCCGAATTTAACCATAAAACCACATGGCAAAAAGAACCAACCATTACGTAAACCCGTAGTTCCAATCGTATTAAGATTCGATTGAGCAAAAGGAACTTGTTGGCTCGTAACTGGATTATGTAAATAGATTTGATTGGTAGCACTTACGGGATCAAATTGATTAAATACCCCATATTCAGAAGCAGTAAAAGTAGGAGTTATACCTTGTACCGGAAACGTAATAAATTTATGTTTTCCTGCATCCGTTGAAGCAAATGTTTCGTGATTTACTTCTAATATACTTTGTAATGATCCAAAGTTTTGTTGAATATCAGCTTGAGATACTGATAATTGATCAGTAGCTTGTGGGATATTATTTTGATAATTGAATGGTCCTGGCATTGTAACTCCTTAAAAAGTTCCCCAAAAATTGTTTCCGTAGTTATACGGCGCTTCTGATCCATAAGAATAAATAGTCGGTGATCGTTGATTTGATTGTTGAACAATGGTTCTACGTCGAATTAATGCTTCTTGAAGTTTTAATTCAGGCATAATCAACTGGACGGATTCTAAATCCATACGATCTTGAAAGACTCTCTTTGCGGCAAGATAAGCTATATATTCCCACCACTCCGACAGTGCGGGAACTTGATTAGATTGTAGTAATTGTACCGGTTGCGCATATACTTCCATTTGCACACGATATGATTGATCTGGTACTGGTCTAAGTTCAAATTTTCCATCATAAAAGAGCATTGTAGTAGGTCGAGATGGTCTATAAGGCCATGCTTGGCATCGTATAGGAGTATTAGGAGCCGGTGGATTAGGGAAGGTTAATGCAAAATCTCCATTAATATAATTAATGGTACCTGCGGGGAGATTATTGCCTGATATGAACAAGGTTCCGGTTAAGGTTGTACCTGCAAGAGGTATATCATATAATACCATGCCATTACCGAGTGTATCAATGGTAGTAAAATTAACATTATTACGAAGTACTGGAAATGCCGGTAATCTTCCCTGAAAGGTTTGAGTAGTTCCATCACCATTGCCCACTGTTACGATGTTTTGATTTTCAGGCCAATAGGCAAAGAATTGTGCTTGGCTTTGAGTATACATAACTTGTATGCCTGCCACATACACGGGTGGATGTATGGTTATATAACGGTTGGTAAAATCATATAACGGATCATCAGGATTAGTTAAATTCGATTCATAAATCGCAACATTTGGTTGCGTATAAAACGTAAGATTAGTGCGTAAGTTAAACAAACGTAATTGCTCAGGAAATTCATATAATACTGAGGTATTTATATATTGATTAAGAGCAGCAGTAGTCAGCGTAGATTCACTTGGTGATCGAGTTAATCTTCTAACTTTAAGTTGTATGGCCTCAAGAGTTGAATTAGTGGGCGTTTGGTTTATAGCCATGAGTTATTCTCCCTGTTGTTGGTAATAGCCAACAAAGCTTGGGGGTACAGGAATCTGGGCATCAACGATAGGGATTGCATTCGGTAAAGTATTGGTAAATGGTGAATAAAACCAAGAGGTTATTTCTCCAATAGGAATCACCATGGCCGCCCGTGCTAAATTAGTACCCGGATTGTTAAATACATCAAAGGTCTGTGTATCAATAGCAATCGTAAATTGTGTATCATTGAGTACGGTTATAGCTCCAAATAATTGATTAGCTTGATACATGCCAAAATCTTCAGGTATATATAATCTCGCAATAATACCGGTCTGATATAAATGTGGAATGGTGGTAGTAACTAATGCAGGATTGGCATTAGTAATACTTGCTATAAATCGCAATGCAGGTTTATTGGGAGGATTAATCTGAGCATTAAAAGTTGGGGTAGCCATGGTTAGACTCCTGTATGAAAATTAAATCGTTGATACCAGCTTTTTGGTTGGCTCAACAAGCTTAGACGGTTCTTCCCACCCTTTTACCGGTTTGAAATCCGTATTTACAAACATAAAACGATGATCTTTATCTATGTATTCGTTAGGAGCTTCAAAGATAAAGTTTCCATGGACATCCCGCGCATGTTGTTTACCATAGTTTTCACCTGTCATAACAACACGAGACACTTCACGATAACAACGATTGTTCAGATAATTAGCAATCATTAATGGAACTTCATAAGTTTGGCCATCTAAAAAGTAATTAGGCTTACCATTAACATCAGCAGGATAGAATTTGATCGGATCTTGTTTATATTTTCTGAAAGGAAATCTAACCGGTGCATTTTTTTGTTTTAAGTTTCTAAATACACCTTTTACTATTTGATGATCCAATAGATATTGGTGATCCAATGTTTCTTGATCTTGTGCAACGATTTGTTTAGTCAATTGTGCTTTTTTCATAATAACTCCTTAGTTAAAAATGGGGAGGATATAACTCCTCCCCCAATATATTTACAGGAACAATGAAACCGGATTAATGGTATTCACTGAATCTGCTTTTTCAGCAACCCAATACAATACATCGTTAGCAGAACCTGCGGGGCTGTTGGCACCTGCAGCTAATTGTATTCCGATATAGCCTACGTTCTTGTAAGCACCAATGTATGGATTTAGATCGTTGTTTTGAGCGAAAGCGTTATCTTCACCTGCGGGAACTACTACGGCAGGACTAAACGGTTGCACGCCTGTTACCGGGAATGCAAATGCAGTAAAGCCAGTAGTATCAATATCCACGGTAAAGCTGTTTACGGTAAGAGTGTTATTAACCGCAATAACCGTACCAGTTAATCCATCAAGTTCTACCATGCCGAAGGCAGCAGGGATCTTGAAACTTACTTTCATACCCACATTCAAGCCATGAGTAACCGAAGTCACTACTACGGCATTTGCAGCTCTAGAAATAGAAGTTGCATAACGAATGCGTGGATAGAAAATAGGATTATAAGGAATTACGCGGAAAGAACCGGCAGAACCAGCTCCTGCGTTAGCGCCTGCGTAAGACAAGTCGAAGTTAGTACCTGAGAAGGTATTATAACCTACGGTCCAATCCATACCGCCGTATTGAGTAGCGCCGGTAGTATTATACAAGCGAACTACGGTACCTGGAGACATACCAGTAGTATCCCCAACGGTAACCACCGGTGGATTGGCGGCAGATATGTTACTAATACCAGTAGAGCCGTTATTAAGAGCGCCTGGTTGTTGGTTAGTGGTATCAATTAAAGTGAAACCACCTGAAGTCAAATATTGAGTTAAGTTTGCTGCGTTACCCGCATTCGACTTCAAATATTCAATTTGAGCACCTTGTGGGAAACCACGTTGCCAATAATATTGAACACCAACAGCAGTAGTTTGAGCTGCTGCCATTTGAGTAATATTATAGACAGTAAAGCGATCAACATCTGATACTAAAGGAATTCTGATTGCAGTTGCGGTTGCACCTTGAGTAAAGGTACCAGCACAAATTATAGCCATGGTCAGCCTCCTTAAATAGAGCTGCGGAGGTTCAATACCCACGCATCATTTAGGATTTCTTGCCCGTTACGGGTTTTCCAACCTAAACTCGCATTCAGAGCTAAGTTACCACCCGCAATTTGAGGCGGTAAATACACGAATTGAGCAGATTCTCTATCTTGGCGAACAAATCCATAACTTTCCATTCCTGCCAGAAACGTATTGTAAACAGTTTGACCAAGGAATGAATCATTAGGAGAGGTAGAACCAATACTAGAAAGTAGGAAACGTACGTTTTGCACGCTGCCCCATTCTGATTCAAGAATGTTTTGTTGTGACGGATATTGTGCAGAGTGAATGAACCCATCAACATTTTGCAACGATTGAGATAGGTTGCTATTACCCATAGCAAAATAACTGTTACGAACAGGTGAAGTACCAAACTTATTTTGGCCTTCAATAACGGTTGCAATGGTATATGCATTCGCATTGAATAAAGTCGCTGATGCCCCTGCAATATCAGTAGCAGTAAACTCAGTTGGGTTGTCCCCATTTACTCCGCCTACGCAGTTAATTTGTCCTGCAGAAGCTAAGAGCATGTCACGAATCAATTCGTCTTCTACTTCACGCAATTGAATACCCAATTGATTGGTCATCCAATTCAATACAGGATCTTGGGAAGTAAGTACTACTTGTTCTTGAACAAGCATATAGCTACCATACAAGTTCAATTCGCAATCAATATCAGTAACGGTTGGAATAATCGGTGCAGGATTAATTCCAGTGTTACCTAATGGTGCTTTTGCTTGTTGCACAGAAAGTCGGTTAGGTCTACGCATACGTAGAATGTTTCCGCCTTGTGCGGGCATGGTGAACTGATTCGCACAGGTACCATGAATATTTAAAGGAGTTGGGATCGATAGCATTCGGTTAAGAAAGCTCACCGGTATTGGTGGCGCAACTTGTGCTACCGTGGTTATTCCTGTAGCCATGAGAGCTCCAAAAATAAAGAAATTTAGAAGTGTCCTATACCGGACCGGGTCAGGATGGATGAATTCCCAGGCTTGTCATCCGCCAGGGTGAATGAAGCCCCGACATAACATTCGAAGGTAGAGTACTATAGTAAGAACGTCATTTGCAACAAAAAAGGGCACAGGAATTTCTTCACTGTACCCCAACAAGCATAAATGGAATAATATTATGGTTTATAACCGCCGTAACTACCAATGGCGTCTTGCATTTCTTTATAAAATTGTTTCTTGGCTTGATCGTTCAATTCACCTTTATAAAATTCAGAAGCTCTGCCCATAGCAGTTTCATTAGTAGGACGAGCACCTTTGACCGCTGCTGCCGGTTTTGGCTTAGCAAGGTTCTGGGCTATCATAGCCTTAGTTACTTCTGATTCTGAAGCATCGTCGTTATCAATACCAAGATCCTTGATTAATTCATAACATGCTTTACCAGAATTATAAGGGTCATCAAAGTTTATTGCTTTCGCAAAATGTGGCTTTGTAGCTTGTAAAGCATTTAAATTCTCGGTGGTCATAACTCTTTCATAATCAGGATATTCTGATATGAGCTTATTACGAATCGCCATTTGTTGCATCTCACGACGTGAACGTTCAACTTCTTGCTTCATCTCTTTCATCTGATTAGCAATAGATTTAATATGTTTACCTTCTGCATACGCATCCGGATCAATATCAAAATCGGTATTAACCGCGGGTTGAGGTTGAGGAACAGGAGCGTGATACATCTGCATCTTTTGAAGTTGTTCTAATTGAGCTTTCATTTCATCACGTTCTTTGGCAATACGTGCTGCTTCTGCTTTTAAAGTACGAAAATTAGGCGAATTTTTCGTTTCTCGTACGGGTTGTTCAGGAACTACTTCTTGTTCTTGAGGCTCTTCAATAGGAGCCTGTTGTGAAGAAGGTGGAGGTGATGCTTCAACAACAGGCTCTGTGGTAGTGGAGAGTTCTGGTTCAAATATTAAATCGGTTCCTTGACCATATTGGTCGGTAACCATTGTCATTTTTTCTTTCATTCTTTTTCTCCTTTAATAACCGGTTCTTTAAACTGCGATAAATCATGAGCAATAAGCATCGGCTTATCTTCTGATTCTCCGTTTAATGACTGCATCATTTTATATAATGTACCATCTTTGTATTTGATACAATAATCAACCATTTTATATTCATCTGGTGATGCTAAATGTCTATTTTTGTAATAAAAGTTGAGCGTTTCTCGATCAGGAAGGCACCACAATTCTTCAACCATATCTAATTTTCTATGATACTTAAACACCGTAAAATTAAGATAGGGTCTTGGGCAATCCAGTGATGATACAAATTGTTGTTTCCAAACTTTAGGATTGAACCATTCAACTTTAATATGAGAAATGATATAAAAATCTCTGGTAGGATTAGATTCATAAAGCTTTTTTGCTTTATCAATAGCTTTTTGTAGCGCCGCGGGAAACTTTTGAGCCATTGCATCAATAATCTGTTTCAGATCATATACTTCTAAATCTCTTAAAACAGAAGCAGAGAGTTCTTTTAAACTTTGCTGCTTCTGATTAAGCTTCTCTCTTTTTTCAATAGTCATATCTTATTTACCGCAATGGCTACACATTTTGGCTTTTTCTTTTTTTTCAAACTTCTTGAATGACTTTTCAGGATGTTTGGTTTTTTTGTAACCATGTTCTTTGCGTTTAGCGGCAGAAGATTCATGATAACGTGATTTTAAAGACTGTTTTTTCATATTATTTCCCTTTCTTTTTAAAACCTTTTAATGTTTCAGCAAGACGAGCTCTTTGTCCGAGTTTTCCGCCTTTTTTCGCTGCTTTTTTCAACTTCTTAGCAGGTATTTTCTTACCTTTGGGTACATGAAGTTCTTCATGCAGTGCACCCGGTTTTTTTATTGCCTTTTGAATCCAATTCTTAGCCATTGTTACCTATTTTTTAATGGGATGTGGGTAGGGATTGGGTACCGGTCTTGGTTTTGGTGAAGGTTTCACGATTTGTAACCTTTCGGGCAATTACCAATAGTATGTGAGGTACTGCATTGATTACAATAATACGGGAAATTAGTGGTATAGCTCATAGAATCTCTCCGGAATACCGCCCTTGTAAGGATGTGGAACAAGGGCGGTGTTTCAGCATAGAATTTATCGTTGCCGTGCAAGCCATGCATTATTGATCTTTGAATCAATATATTCTTGCTTGGGTGTCTTTTTCTCTGTCAAGTTTAGTGGCTTAGGTAATATTTTCCACATGATCTTTTCAGATTCTTTAGTACGAATCATTGCAGGCATAGATCATCCTTAAATGCGTCTTGGTTTAGTAATTCTACGAACCGAATTCGCATCGTCACGCATTTGTCTATCGATTCCTTCACGAGAACCAGAAAGGTTATCATCAAGCATCATAAACTGACCTGCTTCTGGATATGATTCCATGCGCACATCAGTCGGAAAACCCGCAGATCCACTCGGATCAAATGACATATTACCAAAAGCGTTTTCATGGCGTGCTTTTTTTTGCATAACCATGCCACGTTGGCCACCCATTTCAATTACATTACGGTCAACATTGTCACCGTAGAATTTCTTTTTAGCCATTACAGCTCCTTTAAGAAACGGTAGATTGTATCTACCAGGTATTAAACCCCTATCTAGAGATTTTCGGTGTAAGCCTAATATAATTTAAGCAGGCTGGGCAAGTTCTTGTTTAGGTTGAGTTTTTACCTGCTCTGGGTCAGCTGGTTTTAACATTTGAGCCATTAAGACTAATTCCTTCAAATGAGAAAGGTCCAGCCCTTCAATTTCCTTTAAGACTTTAATTTTATTCAGTAATGCTTCTTCTTCTTGTTTTTTAGTCTGTGCAATTTTTTCTTGTATCTCATAGCCTTCAACTTGTACACGAGCACGTCTTTCATCCGCAAGGGCTAATTCAGATTGAGCCTTAGCTTGTGAATATTGAGCACGTGATTGTAACTCTTCCATAGCAATTTGAGATTGAGCCTGTTGAGATTGTTGTAACGCTTGTTGTTCTTGTTCCATTGCTTGCATCAATACTGATTTATCTTGAATGGTCATTTGTTCAATAATAGCTTTATCAATAGCGGCGCCACCAATGCCAAGCTTTTTAAGTTCCATCAACTGAGCTACAGACATTTGTCGTTGAGTTGCAGTATTAATACCATCTTCTATGGAAATACCATATCTCCCAAAAGCCTTATTATAAAATTGTGGAGAGGGTGCATGTCCTAATATACGTTGTGCTTTACCGGGAGCCATATTAGTTTGAATAACTTCTAATATAAGTTCCCCTAAAAGCTTGCAGGATTCATCGAGACGAGAGAATAATGGTTGAAGAGTAGTAAGGGCAGCCCCTTGTCTTAACATCTGTGTAATTCCAACGTCGTTGTCAGAAGCGCCCATAAGTTCTTGATTTATACCCGACACCGAATTCATGAGATTCTGGAATATTTCAGAAAGCTTAAACATGGTCGCTGATGCTTCAGTAGGAACAATCTTTTCTACATCGGTCATCTGTGCTTCTTCTTTTATAGCAATACCCTTGCCATTACCAGTCATGAAGACATCATTCGTGTCGACTAATGCTGATTCTTTATATTTGTACCCACTGTTGACTTGGGCTTCACTTTGATCCGACATGTTTATAATAAAACGGTTATACAGAAACTGTGGATCACGCATGGATCTCACTACACCCTGAGTACGCCATTCATAGTACGGAATTTCAGGACGACGGTAGCCTACCACCGGAACGTGAGGAAAACGGTCTATACCTAAAGGATTAGGGCCATCATATACACATAAAGATCTGTTTATAAAAAACGCACATTTAACCGTTTCTTTTTGTATTTCTTGAAGAGTTAAAGTAGGAAATTTTTTAAGAATTAATTTAAGCGTTTCGTCATCTTTTACTTCTCTGGTTTCACCAGTTTGAGTATCGATCAGTATTTTAGCAGTTCGATAATCACGATAATAAAATTGATCATATACCATCAATGAAGACAAATTGTAGTCATAACTTTGTGGGGTAAATTGAAATTTTCCGTCGAATGAATTGCCATTCATATTAGGTGGCTGTGAAAGTATTTCATTTTCAAACTCAGGATACATTGCTAATAACTGTCGTTGGGTAAGAAAGTCCCGAATGATATATCCTTGGCAATCAGATAAATCTGATTTTTTCCAATAAGGATCAGTGATAATACAGTTATAAGGCTTGAGAGATACCTTTATATCTCCTGATATTGGATCATCAGAATAATCGTTATATACCTCTAAGAAGTTGAGCCCCGTAATAATTGATCCCGTTAAGAATGCTTCGGAAATAGTTTCTTCTACTGATCCTTCACGCATAATTTGCAAGATGATCTTAGTATATTGATCAGCCGTTTCTTGATCTGCATTTTCAATAGGCTTTGCTACTATCGATTTACGATTACGCATCTGATGCCCTTGAATTTGATGGGCAAAAGGCATAATCAAATTAAAATTGAATTGCTTTCGTATGTATGCAGGCATATTTCCATAAAGGGATGACCATAAAGTGGCATCTCCTGCATAATATTGAGTATCTATCATAGCTTGATTCCACCAAGCTAAAGTAGGAGTTAAACATTGCTGATAGAACGATTCATATCTTTGAGCCATATCATTAGAATTAGTGATAAAACGTGGCCCGATCGGTGGTGTAAGTGAAGGGGTAATCATACTACTCCTTTAATAGTAATAAATTTTGAACATATTCTAGTAATAAAACATGTCTCATAGCAATAAAAAGGAGTTGCTGTGTTTAGAAGAAAAAAAACGGGCCTGATTAAAATAATTCTTCTGTTATTATGTTTGAACATTATAGCGTGGATTAATGTCTATTTTTTTTACAAAAGGACATAATGTATCAAGAATTAATACATATACTTGAAAATGCAGCAGGATTAATAATCGGATTATCTATATGGACTTATTTATGCGATAAATATGAGGAAGAATGAAGTGTAATCATGTGGATAAAAAATTATGTTATTGTAATGATCGAAAAGATATTTGGATAAAAGTAACAGATAAATTGCCTGAAGAGGAAACTAATGTAATTGGCTATGGTACACAAATAAGAGAATGTTCTTGTGGCAAAGACAAGGAAAAATATGTCACTGAAATAAAATATCGTTATGGATGTTGGTTATATGGCGAATTTGATTGTGAATGGAAAATAACTCATTGGATGCCTTTTCCTCAACCACCCAAGCATTAATGATAAGAAATGGATTCAATCTATGAATGAGATCACAGAAATCATTTGTTGTATATTCAAATGCTTGGCCTGGATATGTGCCGCTCCTTTTATATTTTGCTTTGGAATAGTAGGAATAACCTTACTTATTGGACTCTTAATAGTAATTGTAATGGCACTTACAGATAACCTATAAAAAGGTAATAAGGATTAAAGAATGAAGATTGATTCACCAGAAGTATGTGATAATTGTGCATATAATCTAAAAAGAGAAATCTCAGGAGCTAATGATCAAATAGTTAAATTAGATGCTAGATACTGTCAAAAATCAATCTTTCTAACAAAAGAAAATACCGAGAATCTTTGTGAAGTAAAATATATTCTTAAAAAATACGAAGAACTAAAGAATAAAATTATTGATACTAATGTAATCTGGGAAAGTGAAGATAAAACTATGGCTATATATGAATCAAACGGTAAATTTTGTATAGCTTATTCAGTTTCATCTTCTGGAACTAAAACAGAATATATGGATTCATTAAATTTCTTACTAGCATTTGAAACGGGCTATAAAACAGCATTAACAAGAAAGAAAACATGAAATACCCAAAGATGCAAACTTTATGGAAGCGTCATGAAGAGACGGGAAAGATCCTTGAAGGTCAATATTCTCTTGAAGAATTTTCCATGATAAACAAGTGGCAAGTACAAGAAAAGATTGATGGTACTAATATTCGCATTAGATTTTATTTAATTCCTGCATGCTATTCTAATACTATGAAAGATATTCTTGCGGTTGAATTTAAGGGAAGAACTGATGAGGCTCAAATACCTCCACACCTTCTAAAATATTTATATGAACATTTTACTATTGAACGTTTAAGTAAAATTTTTGATCTTAATAAAAAAGCTGAGATAACTTTATTCGGTGAAGGATATGGCCCTAAGATACAAGGCCCTGGAGGAAATTATAGAGAAGATGCAGGCTTCATATTGTTTGATATAAAAGTTGGTGACTGGTGGTTGACCCAATATGATGTAGAAAAAATTGCTGAATCTTTAGAAATACCGTATGCCCCCATTATTGGCAGAATGAACAAAGAAGAGATCATTGAGTATGTAAAGAGTAAGCCATTAAGCTTATGTTCTCGTATTCCACAAGTAATGGAAGGCATTATTGCCCGCACTGATCCATTGTTATTGTTACGCAATGGTGATCGATTGATATTTAAACTAAAAGTAAAAGATTTTAAGGATTAACCATGAACAAGCAACAAGAAAAATTTATGAAAATTATAGGTGGTATTACTTCTTTCTGCATTATTATGCTTATTTTATTTTTATCACTTCCTTATTATGTTCTTGAACCAGGCTATACCGCATTACATATGAGATTAGGTGCCTTTAAAACTGCTCAAAATGAAGCAGGTGCTTATTTTAAGTTACCAGTAGTGGATCGAATAATTTTTATTAATAACCGTATCCAAAAATCAGTTATTGAAACTGAAGCCTTATCTAAAGACTTGCAAAATATTTCCATTGGGGTGGCGATAAATTATCGTATAAGTGATGCTATCGCATTATATAAATCAGTGGGAATAAATTATGAGCAAGTTATTATTAATCCTTTTGCCCAAGAATCAGTAAAGGCCATTTGTGCAAAATTTACTGCTGAGGATCTTATACAGTATCGTCATGAAGCAAAAGAAAAAGTCTTTGAAGAACTCAAAACACGTTTGGCTACCCTTAACATATATCTCGTTGATTTTAACTTCATACATTCTGATTTTAGTCGTGATTTTATACATGCCGTTGAACAGAAACAAATCGCAATTCAATCTTCTATAACGGCTAAAAATCTCACACAAAGAGTAAACGAAGAAGCCTTACAAACCAGAGCACGAGCCGAAGCGGAAGCTTATAGCCTTAAAATCAAACGTGAATCCGTCACTCGTGACTTGATAGAATTAAAAAAGATAGAAGCATCATTAAAGGCTATTGAGAAATGGAATGGTAAATTGCCCCAAGTTTCATCAGGCAATATTCCTTTCATAAATTTAGATATCAAATAAAAAATGAAATGGATGCCTCTAGTATTATTCGCTGAACTTATTGTAGTCTTATTGGTAATGAACAAAGTATTACCTAAAGGGGATTAACTATGAAATCAGTAATAATATTAAGCATCTTTTCATTATCTTCAGCCATGGATTATACTCCACCTAAAGAAGTTCCTGCTTATTTACGGGATATTGTTGATTCGGTAATACATGAAGACGAAAAAGCGCAAGTAGATGTTCGACAACACAAGAGGCACTCCAGAGAACACACCGTTGTCGAAATCAATGCAAGTGTTACCGATGCTGACGGTAAAGAAACTAAACTAGAATGGAAGAAAGACGGTACCTTGAGTAAATCCACTGATAGCGATGAAAAAAAAACAACAACAACCTATTCAAAACGTTTTGTGATCGTGACGAACTCTGTTACGGCTGCTTGTTTGACCGTAATTGGTGCTGGCGTTACCCTCGCCATAAAATATGGTGACTGTAATAAGGATAAATAATGGCTAATGAATTGGTAGTATACCAACCTAATAGTGATGATTGTTATTTATGTAAATTAAATGATTCACCAAAGAAGCTAATAGCTATATGGCCTAGAAGTCCTGAAAAGAGATATCTAAAATCAGATAAAATATTAGGAAGTCTAAAGATTAGATTCCATATGATTATGACACTAAGAGAGCTTGCTATAGAATATTTAATACTGCATGAAACAGCTCGATTAATGTCTGAAGCACTGAGAATGTCAGAATTATAAGGATAAGAATGATAAATTCACCCAATCATATTCGTTTATGCAAATGTGGTTATGAGTATAAATTTTATGATGAATCGGTTCCGGATAAACAATTTAAAGCAACTCAACTTTATTTCTGCATAAAATGTAAATTTGAAAATCAAAAAAAAATGACCACATTTAGATTTAAACGTGCTAATTCCATGGAAGATGCAGTAAAAAAATTAAATGAAGCACTGATTCTAATCAGAGAAAACCTTGGTAAGGCATATAAGAAGCACTAGTGTGAAAAGAAGACTAATAAAAACACTATCATTTTTAGATCGTTATAGTGATATTGTTCGAGATGACAAAGAATATGAAGAAAGCATAAAACTTCTTAAATGGAATAAAAGTTATAATGGCTTATTAAGATCATTAATTTCGCAGAGATTATCATGGATTTGCACGAAAGCCTTACTTTCAGTAAAAACCCCAAGATTAATACCTGCATTATGTACAATGAAATTAACTATGCCTTCAAAAGGTGGTAACACTTTAAGAAGTAGAAGATATGAACCGAAACCTACCAGACAATTAAATTCTAGATAACAGTGGGCATATTTACTATGCCCACGCTCAACGTATCTTCACAGACACTGCAAAAGAAAAGCAAAAAGAAAATAACAAATTTATTTTATTTTTGAAAGTAACTCATTATGCATATGAAGCTGTGTAATAAATGTAATACTTTATTAGAAATTGAAAGACATTTTTTCAAAGATAAATCACATAAAGATGGATTTAGTTCTACCTGTAAAGGATGTAGAAAGATATATTCCAAGGATTATCGTCAAGGCGCTGATTACAAAAAACAATGCGCCATTTATTATAAAAAAGGTTTTCAAAAACATAGACAAAAGAGACTAGAATACTCAAAACAATATTATTTAAAAAATAAACATAAAATAAATAAACGAGTAGTTAAACATCAAAGAAACAAAAGACAATACGCGAAGATCTTATCACGGTGGAATAGATTAACTAAGGAACAACAATTATTCTTTGAGAACCCATTCTCCCTCAATACAAGTGATTGATTTATGAACTGGGATGGTATCGATATTATGAATATAAATTTGAGTATTCTTATAGAGTATGATCGGATTACATAATAATAAATACATCAAAACTGATAGTGTTGCTATGACCGTAAAACTAAATAAGATTATCGTAATAGATAAAATAAAATCAACGACGTCATAAAACTTCATTCTACTCCTTTATTTTGCTACAGTAACAATGTTTTAGTTCGATACAGCACTAAGACTAATACTACTCCCGGGGTTTTCCTTTTTTGCTTCCCCGGGATTTTATTTACTCCCAAGGTGGAAATCTATCCATAATTACTCCTAAAAGGTATATATGAAATTTAAAGCATTACCGGGCAGAGTGATTGCCCGTATACATATTAATAAACATCAAGAACAAAAAACAGAGAGCGGCATTGTTCTTCCTGAAAATGAAAAGAACGCAAAAGATATTACTCATTGGGTAGCAACGGTCCTGGATACTGGTTTTGATCAAGTAAAAGTTGGCGATGAGATAGTATTTGGAAAATGGGCAGGGAGCACCTTGATCAATGATCTAGTGAGTGTTGTTGGTACCGATATATTGGGTATCAATAACGATGAGAAGTAAAGCTTGGTTCTTTTCCTCGAGGATTAATAGCCTTATTAAAACGCGCTTCTAATTCTTGTGGAGTTGAATTTCGAATATTACACAATGCTAATGACTGGCATAAATATCTAAAGGCATCAGCCCCGTGGCTATTTTTGTCATGAATGGGTTTATTGGAGTGCACCTTCTTAACTTCATCATATTCTCTACGATAACTATCAAGACATAAAAGCAATGTCTTACATTGCACTTCATCAAAATACAACTTCTGGAAATTCATCCAGGCGTTATTTATGCCTTCATAAAGCCCGATTTGTTCAAGTGGAGTAAAGGTAATACCTAACTGACGGGCTTGTTCAAAACGTGTAATAGCGCCTGCTCCCCATTCGCGTACCATGATATCCCAAGGGGCAAAGTGTTTATGGAACTTATATCCCCATTTACGTTGTTGTTCATCAAGCCAATTAATATAATGATCCACACCAAGGCCATGGTTTTGATAACAATTTATAATGCGTACGGTCTGACCTGCAATTTGGAATAGGATAATAAAAGTGTAATCCGATACCCCGATATCCCAGCTGCTGTATACCAATAATCCTGGCTCATGGGGAACATGTCCAATGCGTCCTTGCAGACGAGCTTTATCAAGATAAGGACCATAAAAGGTATCACTGGCACCACGGTCCCATGAACACCAATATTCCTGAAGAGCTAACGATTCTTCAATCTCACCATTAGCTATTTGTTCTTTAATTTCTGAAACTGATAAATGTTGGGTCTGTTCGATGGTCTGAATATAAGAAAACCAAAGTGGATTATTTTGAGCGACGTTCCATTTAGTCCATAGGTCATTTGATGATTTGCCACGCGGAGTGGACAGAAAAAGAGCAAATCCACCATTTGCCTGGAGCATGGGTGATATAATTTGATCAAAAACTAATGGATTGATGAGCGCGTATTCCGATAGAATAACCCCATAGCAATTGGCCCCCACCAAGCGGTCTGGATCATCACTACCTTGAAGCTGAATCACACTCGAGTTAATAAGAATTATTTTCATTTCCTGGCTATGAATAGATCGAATCAATTCTTTGGGAATACAATCCAACCAAGATTTTCCATCGTTTGTTCTACCGTCCCAATAGATCTTTCTTGCCTGTACAGCCGTGGGCAGTACTACCCAATAAATAGCGGGTTTCTTTATCGCTTCACGTATTAATAAGTTCCATGAAAGAAAATCTTTGCCGGCACGTCTCGGCAAGACTGCTATAATACGACGATAGCCTTGCTTGAGTGCATTATAAATAGGAACTTGATAGGGTCTAAGCTTAAATTCTTCTAGCGTAATTTGAGATTCTACATTCATTACAGGAACTCACTCTTCATTTTACTGGATACTATTCGAAGAGTAATTCCCAGAGGCGCAAATTCCCAATGCTTTCCCCGTGTCGCTCGAGTGGTATCAATAAACGAGGGTATATGCTTAATACAACGCCGTGAGTTTTTATATTCAGATTTATACGAATAATAAACAGCAGGACGTAAACAGGCATCACACATGAAGATACTGGTGACTTCTTTTATTGTGCTCATTGCTACTCTCTTTTTTTATTTTTGTAAAAATTGCTTCAGCTGGTTCACGATCTCCGTGGCTGCTTCTCTCGCTTCTACGTTATGCTTTTTTATTTCCGCTTCATATTCTTCTTTGGTAGGTATTGAGGCTGAAGTTTTAATTCCCGATTTAATATCATTATATTCTTTGATAGTCTTACAATCTTGCAAGCCACAATCACAGGGTAACTTATTTTTTTCAACCGATCCTTTTAAGAAATTAAATCGACGTACTTCATCTCCTACTGTCGAATGATACCCACAAAGAAAACCTACAATTATTGTTGAAATAGTACCATCAGGATCACAATGATCCATACAATTGGCTAAACGTGCCGATTCGGGACAATGTGAACAATTATTGAATCTGATAGATGGATCTACATAAGATTGATAGCTAAATGGATAACTTCGGTCATTGATAGAACCTGTTTGAAAACTGACTCTCATTGTTATCCTTTGGTAATAAGATCTAAATTCAACCACCAATGAATTGATTCAGTATTGGTGTACGTTGGCCAGACATTCTCTTTACCCTGCATATTTATTCTACGACTTAAATCCCATCCATCAGTCATGTAAAGAAATCCAAAATAGGTAAAATCTTTGTTAGCAACGAGTATATTGGCATTCGTTGGTGGATAAGGATCAAGAGAATCGGAAGAACCTCCCAGCTCCATCCATTTTATATCTTGTAAAGCTTTTGCTGCTCCCAGTTCTTTAAGAAGTCCTTGAACCGTATCTTGTAATTGTCCGTTGGCACTTGCCAAGGTGGAACTGTTTTGAAGCTCTTTTTTATAAAGCTCATTGGCATGTTCATATAATTTATGGAGTTTCGGACATTCTTTACATTTAAAAGGCCACATTCTTTTCATCTTTCAATTGAAGCAGTTGTTCTATTAGCTTTCTATTTTCTTTCTCAACTCTTACAAATAATTCATCAGTATTATTTTTCCTCAGAATAAGCTCATCATTAAACTTTAAAAGTTGCTCTAAAATTTGTTCTTTCTTCTGACAAAAACTACAACTAAAGGGCCACATTGTGTATTATTCCTCGGGTATAATGATATTCTCATCGACAGAAACAACGGCGATTCGTTTTCCGTCTTGCTCTCTAAATTCAGTAATAAGTTTTTCGTATTGTTCTTTTTGGGCTTCTTTTCGTGCTGCTATTTTAGCTAATTCAAAGGCACGTTCTTCATCACGATCATCACGGACTTCTTTTAAGAACCGCGTTACCGAAAATCGCGAATACATTCCAACATTAGTTCGGTTCTCAATGTTATTATAAGCATTAAGGCCAACTTGAAGCTTGCATTGATCAAATGTTTCTTTTAATTCTGGATGATTTTCAACTACTTGATAAAGAGTATCGGGAGTAAAACCAAGCTTGAGTGCCACCTGGGTCATAAGGGTCACTTTACCCTCATTAACCAGATCCAACATCTTCTGTTTAAGCTCTTCTATAGCTTCCGGATATGAAAAATCTTTCTTAAGACTTTTCATTGGATCTTTATATACCTTTGGTTTCGATTGACGCTTAGTCTTTTCTATTGGTATTTTTTTTTGCATAAATTCCCCTTTTTCATTAGAATTTGGCATAGTTTAATACAAAAAAACGGAGATCGTCTATGGACACTTTAGAATTGCTCGAATTAAAAAGAGAGATTAAAGAACTGAGAACCTATATTGGAAGCTTAAGTTTTGAAAAGCCGACGTTTAAATACACCAGTGAGTGCATAGATCAATTGGCTACCTCTTTTGCCAAAGCTCGTTTGGGGTTTGAAAAGATTGGAGCCAACAAGAAAGGCTATGAATCAAAGTTTGCCGATTTTCCGTATGTGATTAGTAAAGTAAATGATGCGTTGGCACATAACGGCTTAGCATTTTATCAATACACAACCAACGAGGATGACTCAAGCTGCATGTTAGTTACCAGCTTGATACACAGTTCGGGACAATATATAAACTCACGCGTACGTTTAATTTTGAGCGATACTGATAAGAATATTGACCGTACATTACAGATCAATAAAAGAATGCAGGCATTAGCATTGTTAGGTATCTGGCCTCTTGAGGATAATTTGGATGATAATGGTGATCAAGAGCTTGAAGATAAGCTTATAGACGGAATGTTTAGCGGTGTTGAGATAAGTGCTAAAAAGAGTAAAGATGTGGTAACAAAAGAACAATATGAGATGATAATGCAAGAGCTCAAAGGGTGGCCTGAGATTGCAAAGGCTATCTTCAAGCGTTACGATATAACCACCTTGAAAGATATGCCGAAAGAGAACTTTATCGAAGATATCGAGCGTGTCAGAAAAATTAAGATCGAAAACCGATTGAAATAATCATTCCATAAAAAGTGATATCAATTCCTGGCTTGAGGGTAAGTTCTGCTTTACGCGCTTGCCCTTGAGCGAGACAAATTCAAAAGTAGTACGGGCATGTGTATTCAATTCCCAGACCTTAAAAAATAAGCCCGCTGATAATATACAATCATCTTTAAATATATTTCCTGAAGATTGGCAAAAATCTCCAATCCATTTGAGTAAATTGTCCGCGTCGGGACGTAAGGGGTGAAGTGTCCCTAAAAGTTCTTGTATGGTCTTTTTTGAAGCAGTCTTGGCGATAGGCATATGAAAGAGTACATATAAAAATTGAGGCCCTTCAAGCAATGGACCATTATACTGAGAGAGATAGATACTCATGGCGTTCTTGATATGTTTTTGAGGATCATAAAAACCATACCGACCGGCACGAGCTCTTTGCAATGCGATAGGCGCTCCGGGCACCGTAAACTTCATACCCTGCATACTTCATCCTTCTTTTTTATTCTGTAACATACGGCGAAGGTAATTGGTAGCCGCTTCTTTTCCCACTAATCTAACAAAATTCTCAAACTCTTGGGAGTGTAGCCCTTTGGCAACATTCATCATCAACTGATCTTTGTTCTCTGCTAGTTTTTCTTTTGGCTCCCACAGCGCATATGCTGACACATTGGAGCGTTGTTTACTGGGCTTTGGTTGGTAATTTGGTTGGCTTTCATTGTCTTTAATCATCCTTTTCCTTTCAAACAGCTGCGACACGATTCAAATATTCTCTCAAAGCTTCTTTTATGCTTATATCAATATCATATCCTTCAAGTTGTTGCAGCAATTGATTGTGTTTTTCTAACGAAAAGGGTTCGCGCGGCGCGGTTGGTGCGGGAAGAGGGGCGCGCGGAACCGGGTGATGGGCCTTTATTACTTTTTTTTCTACAAAAGAAGAAACTTTCGCGGTCATTTTATAATAAATTCCCCATAAAAGCTTCAATCCTGCTTTAGCCATTTCACATTGAAGAATTTTTAAAACGTATTTGAATGGTCTACGTATATAACTTCGTTCTTTTAGGGATTCTTCATACGCTATCGCATACAAATCAAAGCCTTTACGTAGAATATGAAGAGGAAATATAAAGAGTTTTAACGTTTGATCTTTGTAATGTAAACGATGTTTTCTAGCAAATGTATGTATCAACGTATATTTTTCTTCTTTTTGTTTATTTTTATACTCCCCAGTTTCTCCTTTAGGGGATAAAGGGGTATTTATATATAAACTTTTATAATTAATATAACTATCTCTAAGTACTTTAGTTCTTTGTGTAAAGTATTCTGATAGAAAAGATTTTATATTAAAAAGAGCTTTTATTTTCGTAGTAAAATGTTTATAGGAGTTTTCTCTTCGTTGAGGAATACTCAGTTTAAAAAGAGACAGGTACTTTAATTCTTTTTTCCAGGTACTTATAGTCGTACGTGTTACCCCAACTTTATTGGCAAGCACGTGTTCAGATAGAGAACAGGAACCATATTTTTTTTCTTGATTTAATAATAGCTGAATAAAGGCTTTTCTTTCAGAACTTAAAGATATCCAACAAGCTAATAAATAACTTTTTTTAGATTTTGCTTGATTTATAAGGCTTTTTTGTGATATTGTATTCATATATTTCTCCTTCTCGGGTTAAATATTTTTCTTTCTTGTGTGTATTCGGGGTACGATCCAAATACGAAGCACAACTAAATTTCAAGTAAAAAAGTTCTGAGAGTTGGCACCATGCCAGCTCTCGCTTTTTTACGTCTTTATTTTTTCAATCTTTATAATTTACTCTGTAAATAGAGCTTTTTCTAGTCTTTTTTATTTTTGAAGCATTAATTTTGCATGAAATGTTAAAAATGCACATTCAGAACAGGCGACAATAATCATTGGTAATTTAAATTCAAAAGTCATTTCCCCTTGTACTTTTATCGTGGTTTCTCCAACTACTTCAAAATTAATACTTGAACATCTTGGACATGGTTTATTAACTTTAAGATCTTGAAGAATTTTAACGATCCCTTTTTTTTCAAGAACATTCATTTTTTTACTTGATCCACTTCTTCACACATATCAATCATCTCTTGCGTTAACCATATGACGTATTTTTGGACAGGTCGAGGAATTTTACCATATAACGAACATAAATCATTCATTGGTTGAAGGATGTTACGCATTTGTATACGATTCTCATCAGGGTGAACTTGATGATGCCAACAAATATATTGTGATATAAAAGTATAATGCAGCGTCTGAAGATCTAAAAATAATTGTCTTGCGTTTTTATTCATACGGCTTTCTTTTGTTTTATTATTGCAAGTATCGTCTTCAGAGAAAACATGGTTATCATTCCACAATGAAGGCACGTAAATATAATAATGTCCTTAAACTGAGGACTAAATGAAATCTTCGCATTTTGTGAACTTAATAAGGTGTGATTGCAGTTACATCTATAATTGTCAGGATCATTAAAATAACGTGAAATTAATGGCCATCCATAATCAAAAGAAACCCATTCATTATCGATAGTATCATTAAGTCCAAAAAATCTTTTAAACCAATTCATACTTTATAAGTCTTTTTGAATTGTTGAGTTACCATCTTCATCTCTTCTGTTAAACAAGGAAGAGCGCACCACCACCAGTCCGGACTGTGATCAAAGAACTGATATAGTACCTCATCGTAGATCTCCACATGGTAATGCCCCATAATCTCATCTTCAGGTTTGTAAATGAGTATTGTTTGATCCTCAAGTGGCTTATTATCTTTAAATCGATTCCATTGCATGCTAATAAACTCGTAATTGATAGAAATATTAAATTATTTTATTTAACGTGGGCCTTTTTTTAGTATTACTTTCTTATCAGGATACTCATCATATTCTAATGCGTGTTTATCCATAGCGACTTGTACAAACTCGCTTAGGGTTAATCCTGGTGTGTAATAGGCTATAACCTTAGCACGTTCATAGGTGGAATCTTTTATACGTATAGTTAAGGTTGTTTTGTTTTCCATAATCCTGCCTCATGGGTAAGAGCTCCCTCAAGTTCTAATTCAATAAGAGCTGATTGTAATTCATATAGTTCTAAGTTAGTAATTTCTGCAAGTTCATCAATAGAACGAGGTTTCTTGCATTCATTTATTAATAATTGATGTATTGGCGTAAGTGTTTCATAGGGCAATACCGGTGGTAAAATAGGAAGCTTTTTTTTCCTTTTTCTTACGGGATGAACATATTTAATTCCCGTATCTAAAGGAACTAATGTAATGGTTTTATCCAGATTCAATAAAATCGTATCAAAATTTCTGTTAACAAAAGCTCTATTAGCATCTACATCATAAAAACAATTAATATAATTAGTTCTTCCTCTAAAAATGGGATCTTTGATCTGAGCTTCTTTACAGGCTATCCAAATAGCTGCGCATAAAAATTCTTCATTAACCGTTACGCGTATATGTTTCTCTTTCGTCCACGTACAATGATAATAAATATGTCCTTTGTGTCGTTCAAGCGTAATGCGACAGTGGCATTCCCCACATTGAAGCAGTGCGCGCCACTTACCAAACGGACGCGTTCCGTGAATTTTTATCGTAGTTCTATTTTTAGCTAAAAGCTTTTGTACGTGTTCAAAAAGATGTTTTTCAATCAAAGGCGGATAAATATGATCATAAAAAGTACCATCTTTACGTTGAATCTTACCAATATAAAAGGTGCTCTTTAATATCTTGGCAATTAAAGATCTATTATGTCCTTTTTGGGTAAAATGGTGGGGATAATTTTCAAACATATCATCTGCAAGTGTAGCCTGGGTGTAATTTCCCGTCGCATACTTCTGAAATATTTCCCGTACAATTTCAGCTTCGTCTTCTTTTACTTGGCCATATGATTTACCACGTCGACGCGAACCAACACGTATCCATTCATATCCAAATGGCATCGTGCCCGTATGTTCACCAAAAAATACTTTTTGATCTCTTATTTTTTCAGAGTTCTCTTTACAGTATTGGCGATATTCTTCTTTTGTCATATTTTTAATATCTATCTTCATATCAATAGTATAAGCTTGCTATTGATATAATGCAAGTATATACTAATTGAAATAGCATAGAAGGATATATATGGTTATAACAATACATTCGGCATTAACAATTGGTATTGAATCTCAGATCATACCAATTGAGATTGATATTGAAGCTCATGAGAAACTTCAATTTACGGTCATTGGTTTGTCAGAAAATTTAGCTCAGCAAATACGCAGACGCATTCAAGTGGCCTTAAAGAATCATGGGATAGATCTTCCTGAAAAGAAGATTGTAATCAATCTTGGCACTATCTCCTTAGATAAATCTGATAATACTCTCATAGATCTTCCTATTGTAATGGGGATATTAATCGCCTTGGGTCATATAAGTATTACCCCCGAAGAACTTTCTAAAAGTGTATTCATTGGTGAAGTAGGATTAAAAGGAAATCTTAGACCAGTACGGGGTATCTTATCTGCGGCTATTGCGTGTAAAGAAAATAATTTCGAACGTCTTTATATACCCTTAAAAAATATACCCGAAGCAACTTTAATCCCGGACATAAAATGTTATGGTGTGTATTCTTTAGAACAAATTCTTGAAGTATTTAATAAATTAGTTCCTTCAACAACCGGTAAATTTACGCAACATACACAAGAATATAATGTGGACTTTGCGGAAGTTAAAGGTCAATTAATGGCTAAACGTGCGTTACAAATAGCTGCTGCAGGGCGTCATCATATTATCTTTATGGGTCCTCCGGGTGCCGGTAAATCTATGCTTGCTCAAAGACTTCCAACGATTATGCCACCCATGACCTATGAAGAAACTATTGAATCAACTCGTATTTATAGCACTACCCATGCGCATGATAGTTTAATATTAAAAAGACCCTATAGATCGCCGCACCACAGTATCAGTCTTCCTGCGTTAGTGGGTGGTGGTATAAATCCCCATCCGGGTGAGATATCCTTTGCCCACAATGGCATTTTATTCTTAGATGAATTGACTGAGTTTAAGCCATCTTCTTTGGAATCATTACGACAACCTTTAGAAAGTTCACAAGTAACGGTAGTACGTAAATCTGCAAGTGTGACTTTCCCTTGTTATTTTATGTTGGTAGCCGCCTTTAATCCGTGTCCTTGTGGATATTTAGGTGATTCCAAAAAACAATGTAAATGTTCCCGAAAATCCGTATATAGATATCTTTCTAAATTATCTGGCCCTATTATGGATCGTATTGATATTCAAATCTCATTGCAATCAGTTGAATTTGAACAAATTCAATCTAAAACTCATGCGTTATCCTCTGCCATGATGAGGAAAAAGGTTGATAAAGCCGTAAACATACAGCGCAAACGCTATGGAAATAAGACCAACTGGAATGGGAACATACCGGTTATAGATATAGAAAAATATTGTGTACTCTCTGAAGAAGCTCAAAATATTATTAAAAAAGCATTCGATATACTTAAACTTTCTATGCGTGGTTATCACAAAATATTAAAGATCAGTAGAACTATTGCTGACCTAGAAGAATCCGATATCATACAAGAAAATCATATTAAAGAAGCATTAAGTTATAGATCTTTAGATCAAACATTGGAAAAACTAAAATCATGATACGACCCATTGATCTTATCAAAGCCGGATGGGCACCTTTGCTTGGTGCTTTATTAGCAGAAATCATAAGCATCTATAACTATAATGATCCCTTAACATATTGGAAATATAGCTCTATATGTTTACTTAACTTAAATATTTTTAACATTATGGCTATTTGTTATCTATTCATAACCTATAAATTGAGATGTAAATTATGAAAATAGAAATAACCTATCCTAAAACTAAAAAAGATAAGATGATACGAAAGATCAAGATCCATAATAGAGATCTCTGGTCATTGGACACTAACCTTGCGTATATTATCCATAAATCTTTAGTGAAATTTAGAAAATTCCAGGGTCAAGATGGAATAGGGTATCCAGCTTCCTTCTCAACACAAATAGGAAAAGAAGAGTTTAGCCAAGAGCAAGAGGATATCGATGTTTTAACATGGATACAATGTGTCGATAAGATGATATATAGTTTTAAAGCTATTATCGATGATGAGATATTATCTCCAGAACATGTTAAGAATTTCAATAATGAAAACGAGGAAGCACGAAAGAGATCTGGATTTGATAACTACTTAGACTTTTTAAATTCTGAAGCTTGTCATGTTATATTTGAGAAGTATAAAAATCTGATTGAAGAACATGAAAACAATATAAAAGAAGGCTTAGAGCTTTTCTCTAAGCACTTCCGATCATTATATATTTAAATTAATCTTCTTTTTAATCACAAATTTCACAATGATCCGAACAACATCCCGAACAATCACAAAATGGTTCTATTTCATCGGATGGTTGAAAAAAATTGAGTAATTCTCTTTCAAATTCTGATCGTTCCCTATCAACAGCTTCTTGATATTCAATAAATCCGGGACAACCAATAGGAATCAATTTATTGCATGTAGAACACCATGATCCGGGATAATTTATTTTCTGACCATTCCGTTTATGTATGGTATAAGCATTTTCTTTATAGGAAAGCTTATTATAACAATAGGCACATATTCTCATAATTAATCTGGCAATAGGTCAATAATCTTTTGCAATGCTTCATTTGCTTCGGTATCACAAAAATCCCATTTGATCATTTTTAATGCTGCCTTACTAGTTATATCTGGTTCCCATTGACCTTCAATTCCGTAACATGAACAATGTTGAGCGCTTACTTCATACAACTGACCTGCTTTCAAAAAGAGAACGAAGCATTCTCCTCCAACTGATCCATCGTTTCCATAATAGGCAAATAAAGGGGTAATAGCTTCTGCTTCTATTTCATCAAGATTAAATTCTGAAATCATATCTGATTTATCTGAAAAATAATTTCCATAATATACTTTCATTATTAATCCTTAATGATATCTAATTTTTTTAAAACTATTTTTTCATCGGTATAAATAATTGCAAAAGGAACTTCAGACTCTTCATACCAATACCATCCCATAAAAGGCCAACTTGACTCCTCATCAATGAAGGGATAAATCCAATCAAGAAACAATTCTATTTCTTGATCATAGTTTTTAAAATCACTTCGACTAAAAATATATCCATATCCTTCAGTTTTAATACATCCGGATGATTCTGGAATGTGATAATAGCTGCTACAATTACCAATTAAAAACCAACGAGGAGTTTTAAACAAAGGATGATCTGGAAGATCGGTCGGTTGATCTTCATTAAAGTCTTTCTTAAACATAAAATTTAAAACAGACTTATCTTTTGCAGTTAATTTTTTGGTATTTAAACGACATTTTAATACCAATTCTGTATACATTCCCATTTTAATCCTTAAAAAGGTAAATCATATTCTTCAAATACGGCATTGGGATCTTCTAAAGGAATCGGTTCAGGTTGTCCGGCAAAGGATGCATTAGGATTCTTTTTGAATATCGGTGTAGGTTGTTTTACTGCTTGATAGGGTGCTTGATCGGGCAACACAGCTTTTGGCGGATATCCCATACGATCTTCTAATGGTTTAGTACCATATACCGGGCCTGAGGGTTTTGGTTGTAATGCTTCATGATTGGTCATAGAGCCACCGTTAGGTAAGTAATTGATCGTTAGAGCCTTTATCCAAGTCTCCCAGATCTCCGTGCCATCTTGATCTACTTTGTCGGTTTTTTTCTTTTTAAGTTCACCCTCAACACGAACCAGATCATTTTGTTTGAAACGATTTACCACTTCTTCCGCAAGCTTACGCCATTCTACCGATACTACGGCAGTATAAGTAGATTCTCCTGGTGAGCCATCTTTTTTCTTGTAGGTTTTTGTGTTTTTAATACGTAATAAGGTAGAGCCAAAATCAGTAAGCTTTGGTTGGTTGAGTATCACGCCTTCAAGTATTGTTTTATTTTCCATTAAACTTCCTGATTAATTTCTTAAATTTCTTTTTGATGAACATTTTTAATTTTGTTAAAGGATAACAATGTTTATTGCAGGTAGATCGTGTATAGCCTCCTTCTTCTTCCGAAAACCATTTTGCAATACGAAAACAAGAATCGCATTTATCTTTTATTTTCATTTTGTTTTTTCTTAGGCATTCGGTGTACAAAGGCAAAAGGACTTTTTTTCGGTTTAGGTTTTTTAGTTGGCTTTTTCATTAAATTCCCGAAATAATTGTTCGTATCTTTGATCGAATTCATACAACAATTTCACAAAAGAAAAAGTCACTACCGGAGATCCCATACGCTGCGTAATATATGCAGATGCTTCTTTAAGTAATTCTTTATCAATGTTTATTTGATCTTCACGTGGAATAGAACGATCTATTGATTTTTCATGTTGTTCAATACGTTGTACCAAATCTATAATTTCTTTACTTGGCATTTATAATCCCTTCTGCTTCCATGGTTAGCCTATATACTTCTTGAATATACCAAACGAGGGCAATGTTAACTGCTTCGCTTTGGGATATTCTCTTTTTAAAATCTGCTTGATAATTACCTTGAAACTCTGCCAAAAGCTTTTCTACTTCAGGTTTTAACCGAATTGATATGGTTTTTTTTTTCATAAAGCTCCTTACAATTTCTAATACCAATTATACCAATTTATTGACACCATTGCTATCAAAGTTTAAACTATTTATGAGTAAAAAACAGCTAGAAATTACCAAGGATCTTTATGAATGTTGAAGTATTTTTACATGATGGAACTTCATTTATTCAAGAAATAG
>JACZCZ010152072.1_pt1 | contig 32130 bp, 39 predicted proteins | sample 8641811 | NCBI WGS metagenome assembly JACZCZ01 (sample SAMN15324610, study PRJNA640507) | soil metagenome | isolation source: intercropping peanut in the first line | place: China: Luxin town, Laibin City, Guangxi Province | collected 2019-07-25 | depth 10cm m | reverse complement strand
TACGGCGACAAGAACGTCATGTGCGCCTGCATCCCGGTGGATGCGTACAAGGAAGACGTCGAAGCCTGAGTGCGACGCCGAGCATGACGAAGAAGCCCCGCCGATGCGGGGCTTTTTCTTGTTCTACCGCAACAACGTGCGTGCGTGTCCGATATTGGGCATGCTTGGATGCGACCTGGGGAGACGCGTCGATGAAAGTCGTCATCAACGGAGCCGGCATCGCGGGAACCGCGCTCGCCTACTGGTTGGGCAGGCTCGGCCACGACGTCACGCTGGTGGAGCACGCGCCCGCACTGCGGACGGGGGGCTTCGTGGTCAACCTCTGGGGCATCGGCTACGACGCACTGGAACACATGGGCCTGCTGCCCGCCCTGCTGGACATGCAACACACCACGGATGAGTTGCGCATGGTGGACCAGGCCGGGCGCACGCGCGGCGGGTATCCGTCCAGCGTGCTCGTGAAGCTTGCCCGGGGGCGGATGGCTACGCTGGCGAGGTCCGACATTTCCGCCACGATCTACGCCTCCCTCGATGACCGCGTCGAGACCCGATTTGGCGACAGCGTCACGGCCGTCGTGGATGACGGCACACGCGTGCACGTCCATTTCGAGCATGCGCCGCCGCAGGAAGCCGATCTCCTGATCGGCTCAGACGGCCTGCATTCCCGCGTTCGCCAGCTGGTGTTCGGCCCCGATGCCCGGTTCGAGTACCCGATGGGCTGCCACGTCGCCTCGTTCGAAGCGGCCGGCTACCGGCCGCGCAACGGCAACGCCTACGTGGCGTACACGGCACCTGGCCGGTACGTTGCGCGCCTTCCGATGCGCGACGATCGGATGCTCTTCTTCGTGCTGCTACGGGATGAGTATCTTGCGGACGGAACGCCTGAAGATCCTGCCGGACGCAAGGCTGCGTTGATCCGCGCGCTCGATGGCATCGGATGGGAATCCGACGCCATCGTCTCGGTCCTTGCGCAGACAGACGACCTCTATTTCGACAGCATCAGCCAGATCCGCATGGACCGTTGGATCCAAGGCAACGTGGCATTGATCGGCGATGCCGCGGCATGCCCCTCCCTCATCGCGGGCGAAGGCGCGGGCTTCGCGCTGGCAGAAGCGTACGTGCTCGCCGGCGAACTGCATCGGCATGGCGACGATACCGGCGCTGCACTGGCGGCTTACCAGGCGCGCCTGCATGCCGTCGTGGCCCGCAAGCAGAAGCACGCCGAACGCCTGGCGGCGTCGTTTGTGCCCAGAACGGCGCTGGGTGTGCGCCTGCGCGACTACACCACGCTGCTGATGCGGCTCCCCGTCTTTCCCCGACTGCTGATGGGGCGTTACTTCCACGACGAGCTGACCCTGCCGGACTACGGGATCTGACGCTACGCACAGCGCCCGGCTAACATCGCGCCATGACCGATCTCACCGCGTTCGCCCTCGATGCCCTGATCTTCATCGGCCTGGCCTGGGCGGCCTGGCGCGTGCTGGGAAGGTCGATCCCGATCGCCGTCATCCCGATCATCATCGGCCTGCTGTTGGCGGCTACCGGCGTACTGCCCGCGGGTTGGGGCGTGCCGTCGAAGCTCGGCGACCAGATCGGCTTCCTCGGCGTGCTGCTGCTCGCCTTCACCGCCGGCCTGGAAACCCGCGAATCCGCGCATCTTCCCAGCGCGCCCAATGCCGCGCCGCTGCCGCGTGCGCAGGCGCTGCGCTTCATCGCCAGCGCCGGCATGGCGCTGCTGCTGCCCTTCGTCGCCGGCACGCTGGCGGCGCACTACTATTTCACCGGCCTGCCGGGTTGGGATGCGCCGAAGGGCGGCGCATGGATGGGCTCGCTCGCGATCGGCCTGTGCATCGCGGTCAGCGCACTGCCGGTGCTGATCGGCATCATCCGCGAGCTCGGCCCGCTGCACCGCCCGCTCACCCAGATCGCCCTGCGCATCGCCGTGATCGACGACGCCGTGCTGTGGACCGGACTCGCGCTGCTGTTGCTCGCGGCCGAAGGCGGCTCGCTGCTCGCCAGTGCATCCCCGGTCACCGCCCTCGCGATCGGCGTGCTCGTGGTGCTCGCCTTCGCAGGCCGGCTGGCGCAGCGCGCGCTGGCGGCACCGCCGGCGTGGGCGGTGTGGATCGCGCTGCCGCTGTTCCTCGTCGCCGGTGCATGGGCCAGTTCGCAGCTCGGCCTGCATGCGTTGCTCGGTGCGTATTTCGGCGGCGCGATGGTGCCGCCGGCCTGGTCGCGTCGCGTGCCGGTCGAGCGTCTGGGGCAGATCGCCCTGATCGGCCTGGCGCCGCTGTTCTTCGGCCATAGCGGATTGAAGATCGACGGCAGCGTGCTGGGCTGGGCCTCGCTGCAGGCTTCGCTGGTGCTGCTGGTGGTGGCGGTCGCCGCCAAGCTCGTCGCCGTGCTCGCTTGCCCGCCGTCGTCCACGCTGTCGCGCCGCGACGCGCTGGCCGTCGGCGCGCTGCTGCAATGCAAGGGCCTGATGGAAATCGTCGCGGCCACCATCCTGCGCGACAAGGGCCTGTTGTCCGAACACGCGTTCGCCGCGCTGGTCACCCTGGCCGTGCTGTCGACGCTGCTCACCGGCCCGTTCTTCCGTGCGCTGGTGAAGCGCCGCGTCACCGCCGAGGCAGGCGATCGCCAGACCGTGTGACCGCGCTACGCGTCCGGCTCATGCATCCAGTTCACGCATCCAAATAAGGACGCGTCGTCTCCGTCAGCCACGCCATGAAGGCCTGCACGCGCTGCGGCAGGTGGCGACGATGCGCGTACAGCAGCGTCACCGGCATCGGTTCGGCCGCGTACTGCGGCAGCACTTCCACCAACTGCCCCTGCTCTACCAGCGTGCGCAGGCCCGCGATCGGCGCCTGGATCAGCCCGAGTCCGGCGATGCACGCGGCTTCGTAGGCGTCGGAGCTGTTCACCGTCAGCGCGCCTTCCATCGGCACGCTCGCGTAGCGCGCGCCATCCCAGTATTCCCAACCATCGGGCTTGCCACCGAATTGGCTGGCGTAATGGATCAGCCGATGCGTGTGCAGATCCTCCGGCGACTGCGGTACGCCCTGCCGCTGCAGGTAGGCCGGACTCGCGCAGGTCACCACGCGCAGCTGGCCCAGTGGCCGCGCGATCAGGCTGGTGTCGGCCAGCGTGCCCACACGCAGCACGCAGTCGAAGCCCTCGCGCACCACGTCCACGCGCCGGTCGGTGCAGCTCAATTCCAGCGACAGCTGCGGATGCCCATGCAGGAAGGCCGGCAGGTGCGGCAGCACGAAGTGCCGAGCGAAGCGCGCCGGCATGTCCACGCGCAGGCGCCCGCGCAACGACTGCGGCGAGCGCGCGAACAGATGCTGCACCTCGTCCATGTCCGCCAGCAGATCCTGGCAGCGCTCGTAGAACGCCTGCCCATCCTGGGTCAGCTGCACGCGGCGCGTGGTCCGGTGCAGCAACTGCGTGCCCAGCCAGGCCTCCAACTGCTGCACGGCGGTGGACACGCTGGCTTTGGGCAGGCCCAGGCTGTCGGCCGCGCGGGTGAAGCTGGCCATCTCGGCCACCCGGACGAAGGCCTGCATGGCGTCGAGGCGGTTCATGGTGGCTCCGGCGATTGTTCGTAATGAGCGAACGGTCCAATCAGTCTAAGTCGATTTATCCACCGAGTCCCACCCAATAAAGTGTCCCCACGGTGAATCCACCGCCTTCCCCGACTGGAGACCTGCCATGACCCGGACCACCTCACCCCTCACCCTCATCACCGGCGGCAGCCGCGGCCTGGGCCGCAACATGGCGCTCGCCGTTGCCCACCAGGGCCACGACGTGCTGATCACCTACCGCAGCCAGCAAGCCGAAGCGGCGGCGGTCGTCGCCGAGATCGAAACCCTCGGCCAACGCGCCGCGGCACTGCCGCTGGATGTCGGCCAGAGCGACACCTTCGATGCCTTCGCCGACGCCGTGCGCGCGCAGCTCGCCGGCTGGGGCCGTGATCACGTCGATCATCTGGTCAACAACGCCGGCATGGGCGTGCACGCAGAATTCGCGGAGACCACGCGGGCGCAGTTCGACACCCTGGTCGACGTGCACTTCAAGGGACCATTCTTCCTGACTCAGACGCTGCTGCCGCTGATCGCCGATGGCGGCCGCATCATCAACATCTCCTCGGGCCTGGCCCGCTTCGCCCTGCCCGGCTATGCGGCATACGCAGCTATGAAGGGCGCGATGGAAGTGCTGACGCGCTACCAGGCCAAGGAACTGGGCGCACGCGGCATCGCGGTGAACATCGTCGCGCCCGGCGCGATCGAAACCGACTTCGGCGGCGGCGCCGTGCGCGACAACGCGCAGCTCAATGCCTTTGTCGCTTCGCAGACCGCGCTCGGCCGCGTGGGGGTGCCCGACGACATCGGCGGCGTGGTCGCCTCGCTGCTGTCGCCGGCCAACCGCTGGGTCAACGCGCAGCGCATCGAGGCGTCGGGCGGGATGTTTCTGTAAGTAGAGTGTCCTTCTCCCCGCGAGGCGGGGAGAAGGTGCCCGGAGGGCGGATGAGGGGCGAGCGCGAACGCGGAGGGGCCGCGGCGCTCACGTCCCCTGACTTCGTTCGCCCCTCACCCGCCTTCGGCACCCTCTCCCCGCTTGCGCAGGGAGAGGGGAGCATCCGTCAGAACTCCACCTTCACTGACGCCGCACTGCGCTTGGCTTCGCCGTGGTACACGGCTTCGATATTGTTGCCGTCCGGGTCGATCACAAACGCGCCGTAGTAGCCGGGGTGGTAATCGCGCAGGCCGGGCGCACCGTTGTCCTTGCCGCCGTGCGCAAGCGCGGCCTCGTAGAAGCGGTCCACCATCGCGCGATCCTGCGCCTGGAACGCGATGTGGTGGCGACCGGTGAGCTTGCCGTCCGCCGCTTCGCTGTCGGCGGTGGAGACGAACAGTTCGTCGGCCCAGAAATAGTTTCCGCCCTCGCCCGCCATGGGAATGCCGAGCACGTCGAACACCGCGGCATAGAACGTGCGGCTGGCCTCCAGGTCGCGCACGACCAGCTGGATGTGGTCGATCAGGCGACCGCGGTGCAGTTCATGGGTTTCCATGGCAGGACCTCCTGTGGTGGTCGCGGCAGTATCCGCGGGCATTGTGGACAACGAGTGTCCGCGAGGCGCCGTTAACGCGGCCTCGACAGCGCGTGAGGAAGGCTGCCATTCCGCCAGCCATCGCGAGCGCGCCATGCCCGAGTCCATCTACGACGCCCTGCACGAAAGCCATGAAGCCCAACGCGCGCTATGCCGCCGCGTACTGCGCTCCAGGCCGGGCACGCGCGAGCGGCTGGACCTGTTCACCGCGTTGCGCATCGAACTGGCCGCGCACGCCGCCGCCGAGGAACGCTTCCTCTACGTGCCCATCCTGATGGACGATCGCGGCCTGAATTCCTCGCGCCACGCTTTGCACGAACACCACGAGATCGACGAGCTCGTCGAAGACATCCAGGCCCTCGACCCACGCCATGCCGCCTGGCTGAAGAAAGCGCGCAAGCTGTCGGAGAAAGTGCACCACCATCTGCGCGAGGAAGAGAAGAAATTCTTCCAGGTCTCCGGCCGCATCCTCAGCGCCACGAAGAAAGCGCAGCTGGCCCGCCAGTACCGCCGCGACTACGCGCGCATGCGCAGGGAACTGGAAGCGGAATAGGGCCGCCCGCGACGACGACTGCGCCACGCGGTAGGCTGCCGGCATGGATTCCCTGATCGCCGCCGCCGGCCGGGCCCTGACGGCCGGCGATGTCCTGGGCGCACTCAAGCACGTCGGTTGGCGCGAGGATCCCGCCGCGCTCGCGCTGCGCGGCATCGCGATGGCGCAACTCGGCGACTACGCGCGGGCGCGCGACCTGCTGAAACGCGCTGCACGCGGCTTCGGTCCGCGCGAGCCGCTGGCACGCGCCCGCTGCGTGGTGGCCGAAGCGGAAGTCGCGCTCGCCCTGCGCGAGTTCACCGCGTCGCCGCAGCGCCTGGACGACGCCGCGCAGGCGCTGGCCACGCGTGGCGATCATGCCAACGCGCGCCATGCGCAGCTGATCGCCCTGCGCCGCCACCTGTTGCTGGGCCGGCTGGATACCGCACGCGCCGCGCTGGGCGCGCTCGATCTCGAAGGTGCGCCCGCCGCGCACCACGCGCTGGCCGCGCTGGCCGCCGCCGAGATCGCGCTGCGCTCGCTGCGCACGCGCGAGGCGCGTTCGGCAGTGCTACGCGCGCAGGCCGCCGCGACCCAGGCGCGTATCCCCGCGCTGTCGGCCGAGATCGCACAGGTGGAATCGCTGCTGCAACGGCCCGCCGCCCGCATCCTGCACGCCGGCCATGAACAACCGGTCACGCTTGACGAGGTGGAAGCCTTGCTCGCCTCCGGCACGCTGGTGGTCGACGCGGTGCACCACGCAGTGCGCGATACCGCCGGCGTGGAATCGTTCGCACGACGCCCGGTGTTGTTCGCGCTGTTGCGCGCACTCGCCGCGGGCTGGCCCGGGGATGTCGAGCGCCATGCGCTGATCGCGCGCGTGTTCCGCACGCGCGAGCCGGACGAGACGCACCGCGCCCGCCTGCGCGTGGAGATCGGGCGCCTGCGGCGCCTGCTGTCGCCGTTCGCCGACATCACCGCGACCGCGCGTGGTTTCCTGCTGTCGCCGCACGGGACGCGCGGCGTGATGGTGCTGGCGCCACCGGTCGAAGGCGAACAGGGCGTGCTGCACGGACTGCTGGCCGACGGCATGGCCTGGTCCACGTCGGCGCTGGCGTTGGCCACCGGCGACAGCCAGCGCTCGGTACAGCGCGCGCTCGCCGCGATGGAAGCTGCAGGCCAGGTCCGCGCGATCGGCCGTGCCCGCGCGCAACGCTGGGTCGCACCGCCGCTCGCCGGATTCACGACGATCTTGTTACTCCCTGCCACGCCACCGTCTGCGTAGATTGGCCCTGTCCCCGCGCACCAGGAGCACGCCATGAACGACACCGCACGCCAGCAGGTCTTTGTCGCCCCGGCCGAGATCACCCGCGAATACGGCCCGTTCGAGACCAAGAGCGGCGTGGCCGGCGTGACCCACGACGGCCGCCATGTCTGGGCGGCCACCGGCGACCGCCTGATCGCCATCGATCCGGCCAGCGGCGAGGTCGCGCGCAGCCTGCCGCGCCCGGCCGACGCCGGCACCGCCTTCGACGGCACGCATCTGTACCAGCTCGCCGAGGCGCGCATCGACAAGATCGATCCGGCCACCGGCACCGTCGTCGCCTCGATTCCCGCGCCCGGTCTGGGATGCGATTCGGGCATGGCGTGGGCCGATGGCAGCCTGTGGGTCGGCCAGTACCGCGAGCGCCGCATCGTGCAGATCGACCCCACCACCGGCACGGTGCTGCGCACGATCGAATCCGATCGCTTCGTCACCGGCGTCAGCTGGGTGGACGGCGAGTTGTGGCACGGGACGTGGGAAGGCGACGACTGCGACCTGCGGCATATCGACCCGCGCGATGGCCAGGTGCTGGAGCGCCTGGAGATGCCGCCCGGCGTGCACGTCAGCGGCCTCGAATCCGACGGCGCAGGCCTGTTCTATTGCGGCGGCGGTCGCAGTGGCCTGGTGCGCGCCGTGCGTCGCCCCGCGCGCGCCTGATCTATCTGCCGCATCGCGCGGCACGCCTTCCGCTCCCCCCGCATTTCCGGTGCCCGCACGACACCGGCACGGGCAACGCCTGCCCGCTTCCCCCCAGCCTGGAGTCCGCGATGAACACGCTTGCACACGAAACACCCGCCATCGTCACCCACGACGCGTGGCGCACCGCCCGCCTTGCGTTGCTGGCGCGCGAGAAGGACCTCACCCGCCTGCACGACCAGATCGCGCGCGAACGCCGCGCCCTGCCCTGGGTGCGCGTGGAGGCGCCCTACACCTTCGACACACCGCAGGGCACGCGCACGCTGGCCGACCTGTTCGAGGGACGCCGGCAGCTGATGGTCCAGCACTTCATGTTCGCGCCGGGCTGGGAACAGGGCTGCAAGAGCTGCTCCTTCATGGCCGATCACCACGCCGGTGCGCGGGCCCATCTCGCCCAGCGCGACCTGACCCTGGTCGCCGTTTCGCGCGCACCGCTGGCCGACATCGACGCGTTCCGCCGCCGCATGGGCTGGACGTTCCCGTGGGTGTCTTCGTTCGGCACCTCGTTCAACCACGACTTCGGCGTGAACTTCACCCAGGAAGAGATGTCGCGCGGCCAGGTGGACTACAACTACACACGCCAGCCGTTCCCGCATGAGGAAGCGCCCGGCATCAGCGTGTTCGTGCGCGATGACGCCGGCCAGGTCTTCCATACCTACTCGCGCTACGGCCGCGGCGTGGAAACGATGATGCACACCTACGCCCTGCTCGACCTCACCCCGTACGGTCGTGACGAAGACGCCGACGACTATCCGATGGCGTGGGTGCGCCACCACGATCGCTACGACGCCGCGCCGGTCTCCACCGGTGGCTGCTGCGCGGCCAAGCCCTGAGGCCGCGCCGCCGTGTCGCTGCCGGACGCGGGGTGGCCGTGGCTGGCCGTCGCCGGCCTCGGCGTGCTGCACGGACTGAGTCCGGCGAACGGCTGGCTGTTCGCCGCGGCACGCGCGACGCGCAGCGGCGATACGCGCGACGTGCGACGCGCGTTGTTGCCGATCGCGCTCGGACACGCGGTGTCGGTCGCGCTCGTCGTCGCGCTGGTGATGCTGGGCCTGTGGCGGGCAGCGGATCGGCTGTACCCGCTGGCAGGTGCGGGCCTGCTCGCGCTCGCCGCGTGGCGCTGGCGGCGGCGGTCGCTACCACGCGTCGCCCATCGGTCGCATGCCAGCCTGGCCGCCTGGTCCTGCGTGATGGGCACCGCGCACGGCAGCGGACTGATGCTGGTGCCGGCGCTGCTGCCGCTCTGCATGGCGAACGGCCCGGCCCGCGCGATCACCGCGACCGGATCGCTGCTCCTGATGCTGGCGGCGGTAGCCGTCCATCTGCTGGCAATGCTCGCGACCACGCAAGTCATCGCCGGCAGTCTCTGTCGGGGCCTGCAGCACCGCGCGTTCCCGACCGAAGCCGCAGGGACGCTGCTGCTCGCCCTGACGGGCGTGCTGCTGATCGCGCTGCACTGAACCGCTACGCGTTCTTTACGCGTCCGTGGCCGGAACGCATGGCGGCGTTACGCGGCACGAGCCTAACGTGGCCACACCGCACACGCCGTGCGCCACGAACCGCTCCATGTCCATCCTGATCCTGCGCGGCCCGCATGCCACGCATCCCGATACCTCCCCCCTCGATCCTTCGCTGCGAAGCCGCGCCCATGCCGCCGGGCAGGCGCTGCACTGCCGAGCCTTCGCGACGCTGCGCGGCCTGCTTGCGGGCCTGCGTCGCGCGCGCACCGGGCATACGGACCTGCTGCTGCTCGATGTCGGCGACCTGACGCTGCAGAACGCGTCCCATGCGCAGGCCGTGCGCGACGCACTGGATGCATTGCCCACGCCCTACATCGAACTGCACGACGATGCCGCGCACGCACTGGAACCGCGCATACACCCGCAGCACGCACCCTTGGTCACCGTGATCCTGCGCGACGACCTGCCGCGCGCCTACTCGATGGCGCTGGACATCGCCCTGCGCCGACTTCGCCCTGCGGCGTCGGAGCCCTTCCATGCCTGAGCCGGAGTCCCTCGTGTCCATCCTCGTCATCCGTGGTCCCGAACGCCACGACGCCCTCACGTCGCCACCGCCGCCGTTGCCGCCGTCGGTGCTCGGTGCACTGGTGCAACGCGCCGGCTGCGCCGGACAGACGCTCGCCGTGCGTAGCTGCGGCTCCCCCACCGAAGTGCTTGCCGCCCTGCGCCTGGCCAACGAGTGGGGCGTCCGCGCCACCCTGCTCGACCCGGGCGCGCTCACCGATCATCCACTGCTGCAACGTGCGCTACAGGGCCTCGCCCATCCGTACGTGGAGGTGCACGACATGCTCGACGAAGGCGTTCTTCCCCCCGCCACTGGCCGTCGTCTTGCGGTGGTCGACGGCTATGGCGCGCGCAGTTACGCGCTGGCGCTGGAGATTGCGCTCGAGCAACTGGGCTGCGCGGAATGCGAGTGCGATGTGCATGTCGGCACGTGACGTGGACGATCGCGCAGCGCTGCCGCACTACTTCGCGGACTACGAGGTCTACGAGGCCGGGCAGTGCATCGCGTGGGGGCAGGCAACCCTGGCAAGCACGCCGGGCCACGCCGTCGGCGCATTGCGCAGCTGCGCCGCGGAACAGCAGGCCGTCGATGCGGGTGCCATCCGCCTACGGACCGTCTGCCGCCTGTGAACCATCGCACGCCGGCACGTCAGCGCAGCGCCAAACTGAAGGTAAGGCAACGGGTACGGCGGACCGGACGCTCGGTCAGGTCGCAGGGACGACGGGGCAGGTACGCGCGCCGACACGCGCGAAGAATGCGCACTCCCCCGAGACCCCTGGATACCGCATGCCCGCTGTCGCCCTCGCCCGCAAGACCGCTCTCCGCGCCGCACCTGATTCCGATGCCCTCAAGACACGCCAGCAGGCCATCTGGGCCAGCGGCGACTTCGCCGTCGTAGGCACCACGCTTCAGATCGTCGGGGAATCACTGGCCGAAGCGGTCGACGTGCGCGCCGGAGAGCGCGTGCTCGATGTCGCCGCCGGCAACGGCAACGCCACCCTCGCCGCGGCCCGCCGCTTCGCGCGTGTCACCTCGACCGACTATGTGCCCGCATTGCTCGACAAGGGCGCCGCACGAGCGCGTGCCGAAGGGCTCGATGTGCAGTTCGAGGTGGCCGATGCCGAGGCCCTGCCCCATGCCGATGGAAGCTTCGACGTGGTGCTGTCCACGTTCGGCGCCATGTTCGCGCCCGACCACGCGCGCACCGCTGTCGAAATGGCACGGGTGACACGGCCGGGTGGACGGATCGGCCTGGCGAACTGGACGCCGCACGGCTTCATCGGCGAGTTGTTCCAGGTGGTCGGGCGCCAGCTTCCTCCGCCCCCGGGCGTCGCCTCGCCCGCGCTATGGGGCACGGAAGCGCACGTCGCGCGGTTGTTCGACGGCCATGCCCGCGAGATCCACTGCGCGCGCCGCGTGTTCAATTTCCGCTATGCATCGGTGGCGCATTTCGTGCACGTCTTCCGCACGTACTACGGCCCCACGCACGAGGCGTTCGCAGCACTGGACGCACGCGGCCAGCGTGAACTCGAGGACGCGATGGTCGAATTGCTCAGGCGGTGGAACATCGGCGGCCACCGCTCGCTGGTGGTGCCCTCGGAGTACCTGGAATTCGTGATCGCGCGCGCCTGACCGGCGCCGCCGCACGCTTACGACGGGACGAGACAGCGCATGTTCACGCCGCCGCGTGACCCGGCACGCAGTTTGCTGCGAGACGCGCGGCGGCGTTGACGCCGCGTTCGCAAACCCCACGCGACACTGCAGGCGTGGTCGGTGCCGCCCAGCGGCCAACCGGATCCAGGTGAACAGCCACGGCGACCACAAGGACACCGTTGTGCGAAGCCCTAGCTTCGTCCAGCTCGGCTGCATGTGCGTCCCCGTCGATAGGATCGCTGGCGCGGTGTCCTCTTCTTTCAGATGCGCATCGCGCGCTTCCTCTTTCCGGGGAGGCGCGCGATGGCAGGGGACATCATCCGGCGTGCGTATCGTCTGCCGGCATCGCTTCGTACCAGGCCGTGTCCTGCAGCGCGAGCAGCGCCTCGGGCGCCGTCGCCGCGCCCATCGCCATCACGGCCATCGCCAATAGACCCGCCGTGGACAACGGCGCGATCCCCGGCACGCTGCCTTCGCAACCGCGACGCGCACGCATCGCGCGACGGCGGCCCGCATCGGGCGACACCCGCTTCATACGTTCGGCGGCAGCGGCAGGCGGATGCGGGGCAGCGGCTCGGGCAACGAGGCCAGCGATTGCAGCTGGCAGAACGTGGCGTCGTAGGCGGCCACTTCTTCCTGGTACTGGCAGAGCGCGCGGAACGGATTGCGTGCGGACAACGCCTGCGCGGTGGCGCGCAACTGCTGACCGTCGGGATGGGTCTGGACCAGCGCCGCCACCCATACGGTGAGGGCTTCCATCTGGCCGGTGGTGCGGGCATCGCTGGTTTCCAGGCGATCCAGCAGGTTGTGCAGGTGGGTTTGCGAGTACAGCAGCATGGGGCGGGTATCCGGTGCGTGATCACCGCGGCCTGGCCCCTGTTCCAGCGCGTTGGTTTTCCCCTGTCACGGCCCACGCCACGGCATCCGGCCACCGTTCGGCGGCCGGAGTCAGGTGCGGTTGGGGAAGTCGTGACTTCCGGCCTACCCCATGCGCCCGCGCGTTATCCGCGCAGGTTCACCTCGGCCACCTTGTCTTCGTAGTCCTGCTTGGGATCCACGCCGAACAGCAGCTTCATGCCGGCCCACAGGCTCTGCTCGTTGAGCCAGATCTCGGCGTGCTCGGCATCGAAGCGCAACAGCGCGAGCTTGGGATCGTCCTTGCCTTCTTCGTACCAGGCGGCGACGAAGGGATTCCACAGACGCTCGATCACCTCGCGGTCGTCATCGCGCACCAGCGCGCCCTGCAGGCTGGCGAACAGGTCGTGGCCCATCGAGGCGAACGTGGCGATGGCGCGTTGCGGTGTGGTGGCACGCTGCGCGAGCAGGTTGTCGGTGGCGGTGAAGATCCACAGCGGGCCACGGCCTTCGTGTTCGAGCAGCGCGGTCATCGGGCGCGTGTGGCCGTCCTCCGCACCGTCCAGGCCCAGCATCAGCGTGCGGTCGGACTTCAGCGCCTTCCACAACTTCTTTTCGAGTTCTTCGGGGGTATGCATGGGGGGCGTCCTCATCGATGGATGAGGAGAACGTAGGCGCGCGGGTGTGGCGCCGATGTCAACGCGAGGGGGACATCGTCAGTCCGTGGTCATGTTTGTCGCGCGCGCGTCACGGGCAGTGCACTGGCAGGTGAATGCGCGCGCGTGGCTTTCACCTGGGGTTCGCGACATCGCGCGCAGGCTGGCCCCGCGATACCCACCAGGAGAAGCGCATGAAGACCTCCCGCCTCGTGCTGTCGCTCGGCCTGCTGTCGGTGATGTCGGCCGCCGCCGCGCAGAACAGCGACTACGGCCCCGAAGACGAGGGTCGCCGCTTCAGCGACGGCAGCAAAGTGGAATGCCGCAACGTGGAAGTGCAGAAGAACACCCGCGATCCGAACCGCGTGGCCGGCACCGCCATCGGCGCGGTGATCGGCGGCCTGCTGGGCAACCAGGTCGGCAGCGGCAACGGCAAGAAGGTCGCCACCGTGGGCGGCGCCGTTGCCGGCGGTGCGATCGGCCGCAAGGTCCAGGGCAACAGCCAGGAAACCAAGGGCGACCGCATCGTCGAACGCCGTTGCGAGCGCGTGTACCGCTGACGCACCTGTTCCCCGGGACAGGTGCCCCGGGCGCCTGCGGTGACGAGGCCGCAGGCGCCTTTCTTTTTGTCCGGATCGGGCGCTCCGGCACGGGTTGCGGGCGCGGGACCGCAGGCGTATAACGCACGTTATAACACCCGGAACCCCGCGCCATGAAGCTCAAGATCACCACCATCGGCAACTCCGCCGGCGTCATCCTGCCCAAGGAACTGCTCGCCCGCCTGCGCCTGGAAAAAGGCGACGAGCTACATGCGCTGGAGACACCCGACGGCATCCGCCTGACCGTGTACGACCCCACTCTCGCCGAGCAGATGGAGGTGGCGGAACAGGTGATGCGTGGGGATCGCCAGGTACTGCACAAGCTGGCGCAGTGAGGGCGAGGCCATGACGCAGACATCTTCTTGCCCCTCCCGCCTGCCCTGCGCGCTGGCACGCCAGATCGCGATCGCCGAACGCGTCATGCGCCGGCGACGCATGCTGCTCGCACGCCTGTCGCGATGAGCCGCGCCATGATCGTGTGGATCAGCACGACGTTGGCCCTTGCCATTCACGACCGCCAGTTGGCCGAACACGGCGGGGGTACCAGCGTGCGCGATATCGGCTTGCTGGAGGGCGCCCTCGCCCGGCCGCAGCAACGTCATGCCTACGGCGACCCCTCCCCCGACCTGGCCGAACTCGCCGCCAGCCTGGCGCATGCGCTGGCGCGCAATCATCCGTTCGTGGATGGCAACAAGCGCACCGCGCACGTCTGCTATCGGGTCTTCCTCCGCCTCAACGGCGGCGACCTCGTCGCCAGCGACGAAGAGAAGTACGCGATGATGATTGGCCTATCCGAAGGCTCACTCAGCGAAGCCGACTTCGCCACCTGGCTGCGTGCGCACCTGGTGGTGACGCGCAAGGGCAAGCTGCAGGAACAACGCGCGGCCTATCGCCGTTAGCGGGCAACCCCTCAGCCCAGCAACCCGTACGCCGCGACGGTGGCGGCGCGCTCGGGTTGTTCCTCCACCGGGCGCGGCGGGCTGATCAGGTAGCCCTGCAGGCGCGTGCAGCCCATGCCGGCGAGCAGTTGCTTCTGCTCTGGCGTTTCGACGCCTTCGGCCACCACGTCCAGGCCCAGCTGCCGGCCCAGGTGCACGACCGATTGCACGATGGCGGCGTGGCGCGAACCGGGCACGAGCTGGCGCACGAACTGGCGATCGATCTTCAACTCGTGCACCGGCAGGTGCGCCAGGTACGAGAGGCTGGAATAACCGGTACCGAAATCGTCCACCGAAATGCGCGCGCCGGCCTCGGCGAGTCGTTCCAGCACGCCGGCGGTGCGTTCGGGCTCCACCATCGCCATCGATTCGGTGATCTCCAGCGTCAGCACCCCGGGCGGCAGGCCGTGGCGGCGCATCGCATTGCGTACCTGTGCGACCAGCTGCTCGCTGCGCACCTGCGCGGCGGACAGGTTCACCGACACGGTGGGCACGCGCGCGCCGGCGCGTTGCCAGGCGGCCCATTGCCGGCAGGCTTCGTCCAGCACCCACGCGCCGAGTTCGACGATCAGCCCTACCCGCTCGGCCAGGGTGATGAAGCGGTCCGGCATCACCAGGCCCAGGCGCGGATGCTGCCAGCGCACCAGCGCCTCCATGCCGGCCAGGCCGTTGTCGAGGGCGCGGATCTGCGGCTGGTAATACAGCACCAGCTGGCCGCGTTCCAGGGCGCGGCGCAGGTCGTAGGTCATCTGCAGCTGGCCCTGCGCGCCTTCGCTCATCGAGGGCTCGTACAGCGCCATGCCGTTGCGGCCGGATTCCTTGATGCAGTACATCGCCGCATCGGCGTGCGCCACCAGCGCATCGGGGTCCTGTCCGTCGCCGGGATACAGCGCGATGCCGATGCTGGCGCTGACCCTCACGTCGTCGTGGTCTTCCAGCTTCATCGTTTCGCCCAACCGCGCGAGCAGGCGCTGGCCCAGCACCGTGGCTTCGTTGGCGCCGCCCACGGCCGCGGCCATCACGAACTCGTCGCCGCCCAGCCGCGCGACCGTATCGCCGGGCGCGATCATCTGCCGCAACGTGCTGGCCACGCGCACCAGCAGCGCATCGCCCACGTGGTGGCCGAAGCTGTCGTTGACGCCCTTGAAGCCGTCCAGGTCGATGAAGAGCACGGCGAAGCGGCGGCCGTCGCGCTGCGCCTGCGCGATCAGCTGCTGCAGGTAGTCGACCAGTTGCAGGCGGTTGGGCAGGCCGGTGAGCGCGTCGTGCAGGGCCAGGTGGGTGAGCTGCTGGTTGGCCTGTCGCAGCGAGGCCGACAGCCGCGCGGTACGGTCGTGCAGCAGGCGGTCCAGCACGCTGGCGCCGATCGCGGTGCCGAGGACCACCGCGTTGACGACCACCACCAGCCAGGCGAGCGAATCGGGCGAGAAGCCATCGCGCAGCGCAGCGCCGCACATCGAGCCGTCGGGGAAATGCGCGGCGGCCATGCCGGTGTAGTGCATGCCCACGATGGCCACGCCCATCACGCCGGCGGCCAGGGCGCGGTGCAGGCGTTCGTGGTGCACGTCGTCGCGCAGGCGATAGGCGATGGCCAGGGCGCCACCGGCGGCGGCGATGGCGATCAGCACGGAGGCGATGAACCATCCGGGGCGGTAGACGATGTCCGGGCTCATCCGCATGGCCGCCATGCCCACGTAGTGCATGGCGGCGATGCCCATGCCCATCACCACCGCCCCGCTGAAGAGGCGCGCGCGGCCGACGTGGTCGCGGGTGACCAGCCACAGCGCATAGCCGCTGGCGGCGACGGCCAGCACCAGCGACAGGAAGGTGATGCCGATGTCGTAACCCAGGCGGATCGGCAGGCGCAGGGCGAGCATGCCGATGAAGTGCATGGACCACACGCCGATGCCCATCGCCAGGGCGCCGCCGGCCAGCCACCAGCGCCGGGCCACCGGGTCGCTAGCGCGCACGCGCCCGGTGGTCTTCAGCGCGGCATACGACGCCAGGGCGGCCACGAAGAACGAGGTGACCACCAACTCCGGCACGTAGGTTGCGACCAGCCCCTTGTCCATCAAGTCCCGCTTGTCCCTCTTCCTGACAGCCTTAACGGCCGCCTGGCCCCCAGCATGATGGTGTATGCCGGGTTACACGGGCTCCATGAACCGAACTGCGGGCTGCGTCACGGATGGGGGCGGTTCGGCGGGCGGCACGGCGCGACGCGCCTGCATCGCCTGCCCCGCATCATCCTCCCAGCGCCATGCCGTTGGCCTGCCAGACGGCGTAGTTCAGCGCGGCCGCGAAGGTGATCCACAGCAGGTAAGGCACCATCAGCGCGCCCGCGATCACCCGGATCTTCCAGAACGCACTGAGGGTCCACGCGACAAGGATCCACAGCAGCACGATGTCGGCGAAGGCGAGCGCGCCCTGCTTCCATCCGAAGAACAGCCAGCTCCACAGCGCGTTGACGAGAAGCTGGATCACGAAGACGGTCAGCGCAGCCTTGCGACGCGCCCATCCCCCCGTCCGCCAGACGATCCACGCAGCAAGCGCCATCATCCCGTACAGCACGGTCCACACCGGGCCGAACAACCACGCAGGCGGCGCCCAGACCGGCAACGTCAGCGACGCGTAGAACGTGCCCGCCTCCACCGACGCCAGCGCACCCACGCCCGCCGCGGCGTAACACGCCACGATCCATCCCACCAACGCCCATGCCTGTCGGCCACGCGTCATATCGGGTCTCCCTGTGTGTTCAACGTTGCAACGATCCGATCGAGGCCGTCATCGCGTGTCGGCCGATGCATCGGCATTGCACTGCCTGTCCGGTGCGACCGCGCTCCACTGCCTCGCCGCCCACAGCAGGCCGGGCAGTGCCATCGCCCACGCCACGGCGAGCCAGGCGATGCCCACCCACGCGGGATCCGCGAATCGCGCCGCGCCCCACCCTTCGCTCGCGGCCAGGTACGCCAGCGGTCCGCCGATGCCCCCGACCAGCAGGCCCAGCCAACGCCGTTGCTGCAGGCTGCGCATCGCCACGTTGAGGGTGACGGCGAGCGAGGCCCACAGTGCCAGGATCCACGCGGGCGGCCATCCCTCGCCGCCCGGCAGCGGCGCGGCATAGCGCAGCCAACCTTGCGACGCCGCAATGCCATCGACCACGACACCGCACGCCAGCGCCGCACCCACCAGTTTCAGTTCCACCCGCGGCGCCGTCGCGGTGGCCACATGGAAACCGACGAACACCGCGGCCGCGAGCACGCCCGGCCACGCATGGCCCTGCGACGCGGCGATCACCGCCACGAACCAGACCGCCTGGTTCCCCGCCACATTGAAGAGCAGGCGCGGCCATCGCACCGCGCCTGCATCGCCCGAGACCGTTTGGCGGGCCTGTCGATACCTCAACGTTCCGGCTCGTAGAAGTAGGTCTGCACGCGTGCCGTGCCGATCGGCAAGCCGGCCTGGAACGCGTTGACATTGAAGACCGCATTCAAGGCGGCCGCCGCGTCGGCATTGAGGGTGAGCCGCGCGTTGTCCAGTTGCACGGAACCGGCGCGTGCATGCAGCCCGCGCACCACCGGTGCGCTGACCAGCGCGATGTCGAACAGCGGCAACCGACCGAACACGCTGTCGTTGACCTTCACCAGACCGGTAAGGACCGGCGTGGCGCCGGTGGTGTCGATCGTGTAGCTGCTCAGGTTGACCTGGGTTCCCCCGGCCTGCAGGGTCAGTCCGCCTGTGTGGTCCACTTCCCCTTTCAAGGTGCCCAGATCCAGTTCGCCACCGGGAATGGGGAAGGACGCCTGCGCGCCGCGCAGTCGCGCGGGATAGCTCGCGCGCACCGACACGCCCAGCGAGGTGAGCGCACCCACCAGATCACCGGACAGGTGGACGCGGGTATCGCCACCGAGCGTATTGACGGTGGGGGCTGCGCTGGCGGCGAGCGGGATGAGCGCAGCGGCCGCGAGGGTGTAACACCAGAGTCGAAGCGGGGTCATGATGGTATGTCCTGTGATGTAAGTACTCGGGGGAAGAACCTTCACCGGCGCGCGCAGGACAGCGATGTTCACGGGGCACGGCACAGACGGCGCGCGGCGTCTGGCGGGAGGCATACGCGGGGCGATGCGCTTCGGATGCGCGCGTTGCGCCGGACGCGCGCGATGCCGACGAACGGCCATGGCGCACCGCCATGTGGAGCGCGCGTGAAGCCTGCCGAAAGTGCGCTTACGTCCTGCGACGGGTTGAATCCAGCTGCATCCCGTTTGCGTAGAGGACGTGCCTACCGAGGGTAGGCGCACCCCCTTCCAATGGAGAGGCACATGCAGATCAAACTTCTTGGCGCTGCGCTGCTGATGGCGGCAGGCCCGGCCTTCGCCGCCGGGCCCGAGCAGGGAAAATTCTCGATGTCCGTGTTCGGTGGCGCCGACAGGCCGATCAGCGGCGATGTCCACACCGGCGCGGTGGCGCCGGTACCGGACCTGGGTCCGTTGAATCCCGACCTGGCCGGCGTCAGCGCGGAGCTGCGGATCCGTTCGCGCGACCACCAGCAGATCTACGGCACCGCCAGGTCTTTCGGCCTGGAAGTCGGCTATGGACTGAGTGATCGCAGCGAAGTCTTCCTGCAGGCCAAGGAGACCAGCGCCGATGACGGTCGCGTGCGCGTCGGTGCCGCCTACGTGCCGGCGCTCGATACCGAGCTCGACGTCTTCGGCCGATTCTCGGGTTACGACGCGTACACGTGGGAGGTCGGTTACCGTTACTACTTCGGTGACGGTGAGGGGGTCAGGCCGTTCGTCGCGGCGCGCGTGGGCGCGACCGAAACCGATGACATCCGGGCCACCTTCGAGATTCCCGATGCCGCGATCACCATCCCGAATGCACCGTTCTACAAGAAGGATTGGGCGCTCAGCGGCGGGCTCGAGGCTGGCGTGCATGTCCCCTTCACCGAGCGCTTCAGCATGAAGTTCACCGCCGGCGTGAACTACATCGACGATCTGTCCGACGATGATTCCGCGATCGGCGGGCTGGGGCTGGCGGCGATCAACGACACCGGCCGCCGCGTCTCCGTGCCGCTGTCCATCACCGGCCGCTGGGACTTCTGAGAACGTCCCACGGGTGGACACGGAGCGCAACAAAAGAGGCCCCGCGATGCGGGGCCTTTTCATTGACGCATGGCGGGTGGCGCGCGGACGGCGCCAGCGCATCACGCGGCGACGTAGCGGACGTCGTGGCCGCTGAGGTCCCTCTCGGTGGGCAGCGTCATCACGAACATGGTGCTGCCGCCGTCCACCCGCGCGGCGACCTCGCCGCCGTGCGCGCGGGCGATCTCGCGCACGATGAACAAGCCCAGCCCCAGGCTGGAATGCTCGCCCTTGTTCGCGGCGGAGGAGCCGCGCCGCAACGGATCGAACAAGGCATTGAGCGCATCGGCCGCCAGCGGCGCACCTGCGTTGCTCACCGCAAGGCGCACGCGATCGTCCTCGCCCGTCAGCGACACGCGGATCTCCTCGTGCGGCTCACCGTACTTCGCGGCATTGGTGACCAGGTTGTGCACGGCTTCGCGGATACGCGTGTCGTCGAACGGGCCATGCGTGTGGCCCGCCACCTGCAAGGTGATCGCCACATCGGGCAGCGTGGCGCGCAGCAGCTCGACTTCCTCGGTGACCGCGGTGGCCAGGTCGCAGGGGGCGCGGTGCAGCGTCATGCCGGCGCCCAGCGTGCTCTTGCTGTAGTCGAGCAACCCGTCCACGAGGCGACTCAGCTGCAGGCCGCCGTTGAGGATGCGCTCGGCGGGCCGCGCGTGCGGCGTGTCCTTCACGCTGTCCATCAGGAATTCGGCCGTGCCCACTACCGCGGTCAGCGGACCGCGCAGGTCGTGGCCCAGCGCGCCCAGGAACACGTTGCGCCACGACTCCACCGTGCGCGAGAACTCCACCAGCGATTCGGCCACGGCCTGGTCGATGGCCTCGTTGAACCGGATCATGTCGTCCACGGCATCGGCGATCAGCGCTTCATCGGCGGCCCACAGGCGCAATACCGAGGCGCGCAGGGCGCGGTACTCGGCGATCATCTGGTTGACGCCGAAGCCATCATCGGCGCGGCTGCGCCCATGGCTGCTGGCGGCCGACTCCGGCCCCGCGTGGGCCGGTGCACGACCGAGCGATTTCTCGCGCTGTTGCACGGGGCTCTGCGGCGTACGCAGGTCGGCGACGATCTCGCCCAGGATGTGCGGGATGTCGTTGCGCAGGCGCTTCACGTTCAACTGCGCACCGCGCGGTGCCTGGGTGACGGCGAATTCCACGGCGTCGTCGAGAATGCGTTGCGTATGGGTTTGGATGAAGTCGGCAAGTCGCATAGGCGTTCCTTGGCTGGCGTCCAGTGTCGTGGTCGATGTATCGATCGGTCCCCCTCCCGTGTCGTGTACGTGCATGTCAGTCGGCCAACCCGCGCGGGTCGCGCGGATCGTCGATGTGGGGCGGCCCCTCCGACGGTTGATCCGGGCCTCCGGGGATGTCGTCCGGATCCTCCGGATTGCGCGGCATGGGCGGCTCTGTCGGATCTTCGGGCCGATACGGATCGCTGGGCGTGCCGGGTGTACTCGGCTTGCCGGGTTCGGACGGTGTGCCCGGCGGTGTCGGCTTGCCGGGTTCGGTGGGCTTGCCCGGCTCGGTGGGTTTTGGCGTGCCGTGTGCCGCCATCGCGCGCAGGCGGGCAGCGTCGTATTGCATCGGCGGGGGCACCACGGGCGTGGCGCCTTGGGTCGTGCGATCCATGGCGGAGTCCTCGCTTGCGAGGGTCAAGCGTGGCGGCCGCGATGTTCGAGAGGCGTGAGGAACCCACCCGGATTTTCAGCACGCAGTCACGCTGGCAGTGGCAAAGACGACTGTGTGCTGAACGCGTCCACGCGACGCGCACGATCTCTTTACCGAGTGCGACCCACTATCGCCGCATGCTCTGTGAAGAACGCATCGACGCGCGTCTCAACGACGCCGAATTCCTGGTGCTCTCGGGCGCCGACATCGGCGATCCGCAGGCCTTCATCCGTGGCCTGTGGCTGCAGGTCTACGAAGGCGCACCGATGCACCTGCGCTCGGCGGTGCTGCGCCGCCTGCATGCGCTGTCGCGGCGACTCGGTGTGCATTATGTGCATGGCGAGCACGGCGCTTCCGCCTGATAGACGCCTATGGGTACACGCCTCTGTCGCCCTCACGCCCTCGGGCGCAAGCCGGTGAGCGCGTTCTGGAGGTCATGCCGGCGGAACGGCTTGGCCAGCACCGCCGCATCGGCGAAACGTTCCGGCAATCCCTGCTGGCCGTAGCCGGTGGTGAACAGGAACGGCACGCCGCGTTCGCGCAGCGCATCGGCCACCGGGAACGACGGCGTTCCCGCCAGATTGACGTCCACCACGGCCAGGTCGATCTCGGCGTGTTCCAGATCCGCGAGCGCCTGCTCCACCGAGCCCGCGCTGCCGGCGACCGCATAGCCCAACGTGGGCAACAGGTCTTCCAGCAGCATCACCAGCATGGATTCGTCTTCCACGATGAAGACACGCAGGGCGGCGTCGGAGGTCGTCATGCGGCTACGTCCAGGTCGGGCATCGGGGCGGTGATCCGGCAGTGCACGCCGGCAGGTTCGAATTCCAGCGCGACATCGCCGCCCAGGTCGTGGCGCAGGCCGCGCTCGATCAGGCGCGATCCGTAGCCGCGTTGTGCAGGCGGCGCCACGGGCGGGCCGTCGGCCTCCTGCCAGTGCAGGACCAGCACGCGACGCCCGCCGTTGTTCTCGGTGCGCCAGTGGATGCGCACGCGCCCCTGCGCCACCGACAACGCGCCGAACTTCATCGCATTGGTGCACAGCTCGTGCAGCGCCATCGACAGGGCCAACGAGCGCTGCGGCTCCAGCTCGATCGGCGGGCCGTCGATGTCGAAGCGGCCGGGGCCGTCCTGCAGGCACGGGGCGACGGCGGTGCGCACGATGTCGTGCAGCGGCGCGTGTTCCCATTCCTGCCGGGTCAGCACGTCGTGGGCCTGGGCCAGCGCGTGCAGGCGCGATTCGAAGCGGTCGAACGCCGGGCCGATGTCGCCGGCGCCGCGCAGGGTCTGCAGGGCGATGGACTGCACGATGGCCAGGGTGTTCTTGACGCGGTGGTTGAGTTCGTTGAGCAGCAGGCGCTGGTGGTCTTCGTGCTGCTTGCGCGCGGTGATGTCGGTGGCGGCCCCGAACCATTCGGTCACCTCGCCGCCGATCGGCTGGATGGGCACGGCCCGCGAGGCGATCCACGACCACGCGCCGTCCTCGTTGCGGATGCGGTGCTCGGCGCTGTAGGTGGTCTGGGCCGCGCGCGCGCGGGCGATGGCCTCGGCGACCCGTTCGCGGTCGTCGGGGTGCACCAGCACGTCCAGCCAGTCGGGGGTCAGCGAGCCGTGCCGGCCCAGCAGCTGGTTGCCGCCCACGATGTCCACTGCGCTCCAGTCGGCGTTGGTGCGGTAGACCAGGTCGGAGGTGGCATCGACCATGGCGGCCAGGCGTTCTTCGCTGCGGCGGCGGGCTTCTTCGTGCTGTTTGCGCTCGGTGACGTCGCGGGTGGTGCCGGCGACGGCTTCCACTTCGCCATCGGGGCCGATGACGGGCACCAGCAGGTAGTCGTAGATGCGGCGGCCGTTGGTGCCGTTGAACGGGACGTCGCCGCGCACGGGCTGGCGGGTGGCGATGACCTGGTCGATCTCGCGGTCGTGCATGGCGGCATGCCAGGGTTCGTAGCCCAGTTCCAGACAGTTCCTGCCGATGGCTTCGTCCCAGGTCTTGCCCCACATGGCCAGCAGCGCGGCATTGGCGTAGGTGAAGCGGTGCTGCAGGTCCCACATGTAGACCAGGTCGGGCGTGGTGCGCAGCAGGGTTTCGTACAGACGGACGCGCTGCTCTGCGGGGGCGTGCGCGCCTGCCATCAAGGAGCGGTCCATGAAAGCCTGGGGTCTGATGGCGATGCCTCACACTATCGCCCGCAGGCGTGCGCGACCCGTGAAACTTGGCAGGGGGGGGATCGGTTGCGGGGCTGCGGTTCAGAAACCGGGCAAAAGAAAGGCCCCGCGATGCGGGGCCTTCGGTGTGCCTGCGGGGCTCAGTTGCCGCCGGTGCCCGCGGGTTCGCGGGTGCTGCGCCGGCTGAAGCGCGCGGCCAGTTCGCGGCGGGCTTCATCCACGCCCTTGTCCTTGCCGGCCACCTTGATGACGCCATAGACCTCCAGCGAGGCGGCCATCAGGTCGCTGCCGAGGGCGAGTTCGGTGTCGGCCATGCGTTGCATCAGATGCGCGAGGCGATCGGCGCGCGGTCGGAGGGCGCCGAGGGCGGCGTGGTCCTGGCGGAAGGCGTCGAAGTCGAAGTCGCGCGGCATCAGGCCGGCGTGTTGTTCGGCCACGGCCAGTGCGCTGGTGCAGAAGGCGCGCGATTTGTTGCCCATCTTCACCAGGTCGGAGCGTTCTTCGACGGTAAGGGCGATCAGCAGGTCGAGGTCGGCTTCGAGGGCGGTTAGGGCGCCATCGATGCGTGCCAGGCGGTCGGCGTCGAAGGTCATGGCGATGCGGTTCTGTGTCATGTGCTTGCGTCCTTTCAGGTTGTACCGGCCGGATCCGGCCGGCACAGGCAGCCTACTGCCGCCCGCCCGAATTGCGACGCCCTGCCCCGCTAATGGAGTAGTTCTCACACTGCGCGCGGCGATTGCCCAAAAAGAGGGGCGCGACACCGAAAAACATCCAGCGTTGCACCTGAAACGGGAAACGTTGGATGTAGGTGTGAGAAGAAACACCCAAAAGGCGGAACGTTCCACCTTAGTGAGAGAAGAAACACCGGAAAACATCCAGCGCTGGATGTTTGTGTGAGAAGAAACACTGAAAAAGACGGAACGTTGGACCTTTGTGTGAGAAGAGAGACCGAAAAACATCCAGTGGTGGATGTTTGTGTCAGGAGAGAGGCGTGCAAGCGTCCGCTCTCCCACTCAACTATCGAGGATTCCTCGGTAGTTCGTTCAGGTTCCGACCCCTTCTTTTAGGGAGCCTCAGGCATTGAAAGCATCAACGCTTGGCGTAGAGCTCAATGAACTGCAAAGGCGATAAGCCATACAGCGACATGTGTGGCCGCGCCATGTTGTAGCGAACCCGCCAGTCGTCAAGCATGCGCTGCACTTCGATCAAGCTGCGGAACCTGTACCAGTCCAGGACCTCTTTCCGCATGGTCCGATGGAAACGCTCAACGTAGGCATTGTCTGATGGTGTATGGACGCGGGAATAGTGCCTCCGCACCTTGTTTCGCTTGGCCCATTCCTCGTAGACATGGCTCTTGAACTGAACACCGTTGTCTGTCTGGATGACGTCGGGACACCTTTGCTTCGAAACGAGTTCTTCCAGCACTTCTACCGTCGCCGCTGCCGTCTCTCGTGGAAGCACTCGGCACGCAACGCACTCGCGGCTGTAGGTGTCGATGATCGACAGGACGTAGTAGCGCTTGCCGCTCGGCAAGGCATCAACCAGGAAGTCCATCGCCCATGTCTGATCCCGATGCCCGGCCGGCAACAATCGCTTGACCACGCGCACGGGCACCTCAGCGGGCCTCTTCCGCCATTTGATCTGCAAGCGTGCACGCTGGTACGTCAATAGCGCCTCGGCCCGAGAGATGCCGTGGTAGTAACGCAGCGCGTCGAACATGCCGCGGAAGCCCCTGCCGGGGTTCTCCTCCATGAATGCTCTCATCGCGGCGACCAATCGCTCGTCGCTTTGGCTACGTTCGCCTTTCTGCCCAACAGCTTCGTTGATGCCGCACACCATGTTGGCCTGTCGCCTCGACAGATCGTGGCCGGCTTGGATGGCAGCGGCGTAGAGACCCCGACGGCCAGGCCGGGGCTCCAAACGCTTGATGATGGCCGTGGCTGCCTTCAGCCCATCCGACTTGTACTTGAGCTGTTGAGCGAGATTCCAGTTGGCATTCTCAAGGGTCCGAACTCGCGTCAACCATTCCGCGTTCAAGCCCATGTACGGCCGCCACCAATCCACTGACTGGGGCGAGACGCGAAAGGCGCGTGCCACCCCTGCCCTGCTCTCGCCGCCTTCCAACCTTTGCAGAAGACGTGCCACCTGCTGAAGGGTCAACTTGCGGTGCGGCCCCAGGCGACCTGAAGCCTTGGACACGGTTTTGGACATGGCATGTCCACCCAAACCAAGGGTCAATGAATCTAGCGCCCATCGCGTTCTTCAAGCGTGGAGAACTACGCGCCTATCCGAGGCCATCGCCCTGCCTGTGCAGGCCACCCAACACGTCATCCAGTCCTTCGGCGAGGGTTTCCAGCCCCGCTCCCCAGTGGAACCCCTCAATCGGAGACAAAGGGCTGTCGGCAGGCGGTGTGTAGCCCTTGGCTAGTTCTGCCAACAGCCAGAGGTGCTCAGTAAGACGGCAGAGTTGAGCGTGCCCTTCTTCGCTCAACAGGTAGCCAGTCGCGGGGACCACGTAGGTAGACATAGGTGTGTACTCCAATCCTTGGGTACGGACCGCTCGCTGACGCAGAGCGGGGTGTCGGGAGGCTCGAACCGCAAGAAGACGGCGGGCGTATTTCCCTTTCGGGTGTTGTATTGGCCCACTCCCGACGTAGTCCTACATCGGCTTTGCCTCCAATCGAGGCAAAAGAAAGCCGCCCAAAGCCGGGGGCGGCACCGCTTCTTGAGGAGTTTCGAGGCTCCGACTACCTTTATCGCGTTCTTTGATCCTGATAGGGCAGTCGAAGGATCATTGGATCAGAGTCTTAGTCGCCGTCGCCACTCAGCGTCGCGATCTGATTGGCTGTCACCTGGCAATAGCCACCTTCAATTGCTCGGTGACACTGTTTCCCCTCTCGTCCTTCAGCTGGGCCATGAGATAGATCCCCTTGCCCTTGCTTTTTGCCGCCCAAAGTTCGCCCACCATCCGCTTTTCCTTCTCAGTGTCGGACGAGTAACGGTCCCCACCCTTGTATTCCACGACCAGAAGTCGTCCGTCTTTAAGGCGAGCGACGAAATCTGGATAAGTGCGGTGCTTGGCCGTTGGCATCCAGAACTGGCTACGATCTACCAAGTTGCGCACCCAGAACTCCACTTCGTCCAACTGATCGATGGCCTGGGCGCAAAGGAACTCCTCGCCAACCTTGCTGCCAGCGGTCTTCCATTGAAGATCGCCCACGAAAGGGTAGTAGTGCTTGCGGAACCGGTAGGTGCCGCCCTGATAGTAGGAGTGCGCCGGATACAAGGTCATGTCCGCCGGGTAGGTGAACATCGCATCGGGCTCGTCGCTGACCACGACGTCGGCCGCATCGCCGAACAAGGCCTGCTGAAAGCCGTCCTTCAGCGCTTCGACTTTGGCTAGCTGGAGTTGCTCACTCAGCTTGCGCCGGAGAACGAACTGGCCATTGAGCAGCTGCGACAGAGAGAAGCCCCGGTCCTGGGACAGACCGCTGATGGCCCGGCGCACCCATTCCCGCAACACGGGTTGCTTCACGGCTGGGTCGCGGATCTTCTGGTCCAGCCATCCCACCAGGTCTGCCTCGGTCCGGTCCTTGGCGAAGCCCGGAAGGTAAGTGTTCACGTCGTCTTCGATCTTGGTGTAGGTGACCTTTTCATCCACCAGATCGACTTCGAAGGTCTGGCTGTCAGCGTTGAACGTGAGGCTGGACAGGTCCGGCGGATACGCCAGCAGATCCCAGGTAAACCCGGGCGGCACCGCGCCGCTTTCGATGAACTCCAGCTCGCCCTGCTCCATGACGCAGAGACGGGGCACGCTGAAGACCACGCCGTTCTGGCTGGGGGCTTTGACGGCCTTGGAAGCGATCTGGTGACGCTCGATGGTGGCCGCGGCACCTTCGCGTTCCTTGGCGGGCACGGCCAGAGTGATCGCCTCCACCGTGGAATCGTCCACCTCCCCCGTGATCTCGACCGTGCCGCCCTTGCCTTCCTCGTTGGGCACGAACACCACGTTGCCCTGGTCGCGCTCGGGCACGTTGGTCAGGTCCGGCGGCTTGCTGACCGCCACGGTGGTCTTGGGCGGCGTGGGAACAGGATTTGCTCCGCCTTGCAGGCCCAAGCCAGGCCCGGGCATCGGTTCGCGCTGGACGGCGCCCACGGCCTCCAACGGATTGAAGCCAATATCAATGAGGGACTTGGTCAGCTCTGCCGCCGCCAGGTTGAAGTGGGTGGTGGTGACGTGGGCGTAGGCCTTGTTCATAGCCTCCTGCTTGCGGCGGGTGGCATACGGCATCCGCAGCACACGGCCCAGCAGCTGCTGGATGTCCTTGTCGCTCTTGACCTGAGCCACCGAGCAGAAGACGTAGGCGAACGAACAGTCCCAGCCCTCCTTGAGGGCCTGCTTTGTGATGATGACCTCGATCGGGCAATCCTTGGCGAACAGGTCGACGCCGTCGATTTCCCGTTGGTCACCGGTGGCGATGGCGATGGCCCTCTCTGGGACCTTCTCGTTGTCGATGAGGTGCCGCTTAACCTCTTCCACCGTGGCCGTGCCCTTGGCGTTCTCCGCCTGGATCAGCAGGATGGGTCGGATGTAGTCCGGTTCATTGAGCGCGGTCTTTCCCAGCTCGTTGCGACGGGCCACAGCGCTGCCCACCGCCGCCTCCCATTGCCCCACGTGCTCCTTGAGCACGACGGGGAACTTGATCATGTTGGCCACCTTCAACTCGAAGGCGCTGACGCTTACCAGCACGTTGCTTTTGCTGGATTCCGGCGTGGCGGTCAATTCCACCACCACCTTCGCACCTAAGCGTTGGTAGACCTCGTAGGACAACGGTGTGTTGGCGTTGTGCGCCTCGTCGGTGATGACCAACGGCCCGTGGAGTTTGAGAAGGTTGGCGAATGAGGCGATGGCCTTGCCCGCTGCGTTCTGCTCCAGATAAGGCAGATCGGACACACTTCCAGCAAAGTGTGCCTCCAAGTCCTCATGGTGCTCGTAGACCTTGCGGCCGTCCTGGTTCTCCACGCGAAGGGCAGCCATCGTGGAAATCACCACGCAAACCTTCGTGCCTAGATCGGCCGGGCGGATGTGAGTGAAGTCTTCGACGTCAAACACTGCGACCTTGCCACCGAAAGCCTCATCCAATTCCTGACGGTAGGGGTGACGAGGATCCTTGAAAGCTTCCAGCGTCTGGGTCTTGATCTGGGTGGTCGGCACCATCCACATGACCAGCGGGTACGTGCGCTCCAGATAAGCATCACCGGCAGCCTGGATGATGTGCGCGCCCATGACGGTCTTGCCGCCGCCCGTGGGGATGCGCAGGCACACGTAAGGAGTGGCTTCCATGCTCGGCATGGGCTTGTAGGTTGTGACCAGGCCCGGGTCCACGTTTTTCTCGAACGCAGATGCGGGACCTGTCAATCGCGCGTCTTCCAGGAACTGGGCCAGGCTGGACAGGGCCCGCTGTTGATACACCTTCAGGGAGAGAGCCATGATCAACGCGCCTTGATGTCGTAGGGGGTCTGCTTGAACGTGATCTGGAGCTCTTCCAGCCGCTCCTTCGGCAAGTCACAGGACTCACCGTAAATCACCTTGGGTCCGTCGAACGGCTCCAGTCCTCGCAACACCCTTTTGGTCAGCACGTTGCCACCGGTCTTGCTTTCGTCGCCCAGGATTCCGTTGAACAGCAGGTAGTAGCCCACACCGTGGTGCTCGCCCAGGAATGCCGTCTTGGGCGCACGGGTGGAGCGAGCGGTGCCGGTCTCCGCGAACCACACGTGCGCGGCCAGGTGTTCGAACCGGATGCCGTCTCGGATGTGACCCCTCTCATCGAACACGGGCACCCCCAACTTGTAGAAGCGGAAGCCGCCTCCCCCTCCCCAGCCAAGATCTTTCGACACTCCGCCTTGTTCGCCGTCCACTACCTTCACAAGCCTCGGCTGGCAGTGAGTGCGTGCATGCTCACCCATCTCGATGCCGATCCACTGCCGGCCCATTTTGTGGGCCACCGCGGCCGTGGTGCCCGATCCCAAGAAGCTATCTAGCACCAGTTCTCCCGGTGCAGAACCAATCTCCAGGACCCGCTGCATCAGCTTCTCTGGTTTGGGGGTGCCGAAAACATCACCGCCGAACAGGCTCACGATTTCCTTCTTCGCGTCCTGCGTGTGTCCCGCTTCGTCGTAGTGCCAGTAGGTCTGCGGCACCCTGCCCTGCTTCACGTCGGTGAGGAACCGCTTCAAAGAAGGGGCGCTGTTCCCGTCCTTGCCCCACCAAATGCGATTGTCGGCAGCAAGCTCTTCCAGCTTGGCCTTGGAGATGGACCAGTAACGACCCGGAGGGGGCCCAGGGATCTCTCGACCGCTAGGAGTGGTGACCGGGTAGATGCCTAAGCTGTAAGAATTGCGCGCTGAAAGATCGCTGGCCTTCCAAGGTCCACGGGGATCGTTGTCCTGGTTCTTGTAGGCCTTGTCCTGAGCTGCTGTTCGCGGCACCAGATTGGGGATCCACTTTTCAGCGTTCTTGGCGTAGACAAACAGGTGATCGTGGTCTACGGAAAAGTGGCGAGCGGAAGACTTGGGCGAGTAGTTCTTTCGCCAGATGACATTTGCAATGAAGTTCTTTCGCTGAAAAATCTCGTCGGCGATGACCTTGAAGTAATGGGCTTCGTTGTCGTCCAGCGTTATCCAAATGGAGCCATCCTCGGCCAAGAGCTCCTTCAACAGCTCAAGACGGGGATACATCATCGATAACCACTGAGAGTGTTCAATGTTGTCGTCGTAGTGCTCACTGACCGCTGACTGGGTGTTGTAGGGCGGGTCGATGAAAATGCATTTGACCTGCCCACCGTAATACGGGAGCAAGGCCTTGAGCGCCTCAAGGTTGTCCCCCTCAATGAGCATGTTCGGGGAGTCCTCCTCCCCATGGGACAGCTTGGCGACCGGCTCCAACAATCGGTAAGGAGCTAGGGCGGCGCGCGTCAGGTCAGCGTCGCGGTTGAACCAAGAAAGCAGTGGCATCCAGTGATCCCCTAAGACAGGCCCCCAGTATCGTTCAGGCGGCTGATGCAGGGCCAGTTCCGCGGGAATTCCGATGCCCCTCAACCCCTCAACTTCAACGTCGGATTCTCCTCGATCGTGCCGTATTCCCGCACCACCATGTAGCGGTCGCCGGCGCGGATCCACCGCAGTTGTCAACCATTGGTTGACAACTGAATTCGCTTAACGCAAAGGCCCCGCGATGCGGGGCCTTGGGCGCTTTCTGCCGGACTGCCTCAATCCCTCAACTTCAACGTCGGGTTCTCATCGATCGTGCCGTCTTCCCGCACTACCACGTAGCGGTCGCCGGCGCGGTTGAACAGCACCGGGATGGGGATCTTGAAGAGCGGGCGGCGGACGAACTTCAGGTGCCAGTGGAAGGTTTCCATCGTGTGGATGGTGGCCTGCTGCTCCGGCGTGAGGCCGGCCAGCAGCGTGGCGTCGTCCATCTTGTTGGCGCCGGTGCGGCGCTCGGGCGTGCGGGGTGCGGCGCCGGGGGCGTCCGGGGGAGAGGTGTCGCCTGGGCGGTGCGGATCCGACATCCGGTGGGGGGCTCCTGATGGCGTGGAACGGGAACGAGAACGCCTGCCATGCGGCAGGACTCCACCTTGTATCGGCCGAGTTCAAGGAAACGTGAGGGTCGCGTTGCCGCGTGGGGGATGTGTTCAGGGGAGGCGGCTGGCATCGCGCTCTGCCCCTCATCCGCCCGTTGGGCACCCGCCCCGGCCGGGCGAAGCACGCCCGGCGTTCCGACGATCGCGCGGCATGCCGCGCAAGCAGATCGTCGTCACCCCCGCCCACGGGGAGAAGGGAACGCGCGGGAGAAGGGACTGGGATCAGGCGCGCAGGACGAGCGTCTGGCTTTCGTCGAGGGTGCCGTCTTCCTGGATGACCACGTGGCGCGTGTAGTCGCGGTCGAACAGCACCGGGATGGGCGCCTGGAACAGCGGACGGCGCACGAAGGCCAACTTCCACTGGAAGATCTCCAGCGCTTCCAGCGTCATGACCTGCGCGGGGGTGAGACCGGCGCGCAGCGCGTCGCCTGCCTGCACGGGTGCGGGCTTGCGGCGCTCGGAGGCACGCGGCGCGGCCGCAGCGGGTGCGGGGGACGGCCAGGGACCGGGGATGACGGTGGATTGGGCGGCAGGGCGATACATGGGGGGGGCAACTCCATCGACTACGGTGACATCTGCTGTTTCTAACGGCAGGGTGTGGCCGCTATTTAGGGTGGTGATGGCAATGCAAATCGCGTGCCGCAATGGGCGCGGGCAAGATAAAGCCCCGCAGGTGCGGGGCTTTATCTTTGGAGGGTGAGAGATCGCGCTCGCCCCTCATCCGCCTTCGGCACCTTCTCCCCGCTTGCGGGGAGAAGGAAAAACGCGCGCTCCCCGCTTGCGGGGAGAAGGAGAAGCGGATTACGCGAACGGATCCTGCAGGACCATGGTGTGGTCGCGGTCCGGGCCGGTGCTGACGATGGCCAGCGGGCAGCCGGAGAGTTCTTCCAGCGCGCGCAGGTAGGCACGGGCGGCGGGCGGCAGCTTGTCCCACTCGGTGATGCCGTGGGTGTTCTCGTCCCAGCCCGGGAACTCCAGGTACACCGGCGTGCACTCTTCCCACCCACCCGCATCCAGCGGCGCGTACTCGGTGCGCTTGCCGCGGTATTCATAGGCGATGCAGATCTTCAGCGTCTTCATGCCGTCGAGCACGTCGAGCTTGGTGATGCACAGGCCGG
>JACZCZ010138865.1_pt1 | contig 32555 bp, 53 predicted proteins | sample 8641811 | NCBI WGS metagenome assembly JACZCZ01 (sample SAMN15324610, study PRJNA640507) | soil metagenome | isolation source: intercropping peanut in the first line | place: China: Luxin town, Laibin City, Guangxi Province | collected 2019-07-25 | depth 10cm m | reverse complement strand
GGGTCGCGGGGGCGCGGAAGTCCAAGTTGTTGGTGGGGGCGCTTGCGGGGGGTCTCGCCGTGGAGTTCTTCGTGTTAGGGTACGCGCATTACTTGAACGGGAAGTCGCCATGATTACGACGCTAGGTGGGTATCGCGCAGCAGTGGGCATCGATCCGATTACGACGTGTCTTCACTGTTCGAAGTTGATCGCGGGGACGTGTGAAATTTGCGTCGAAGGGGATCCTCATCCGTCGTGTCAGAATTGTGTGGATGGGAAGCTGAAGCTTCCCTGGTATCAAAACGAGCTAGTGATAGCCGTAGGCACAACGGTTGTTGTGACGGTTGCGTCTGCGGTCATCCTGTCGATGTTGCAGAAAAAGTTCGGCAAGAAGTTCAAGGTTTGATCTGAGTTGGGAGCAATCTTGACATTCCTGGTGAATGCTAGCAAAGTCAAGCAACCCTCATGGATAAGCCCAATTTCTCGAGCGTGGGCGGTGTACCTTTGGCCCCGACCGTTTTGGTCAAGGGCGGTACGCTGAGTTCTCGCCAAACGCAGCAGATTCAGCAAGCGGAGCACGACGCTAATCAGCGAAGGGCGCATCAAGACGCGGAGATGGCAAAGGCGGCGCAGCCCCAAGCAGGGGAGATAGGATCGCTCCGTAGTCGAAAGCTCATCACCGAAGACTCTCCGCGGTTGGTGTTGTGGTACCGCAAGCACGAGCAAGAGTGCGTGTCTGAGATCACGATGGTTCCGAACAGCTCGGGGGCGTTGGATCCAATGTTCACTCTCGTTTGTACCAAGTGCCTCGAGCGTGGTCTGCCTCAGGGGCAGGCGCAGTTGCAGGTGAGGAACGAGCATCGAAAGTTCTCAATCGATCACACCAAGCGTGGGCCCAAGCGTGTGTTTTTCGGCAACACTCCCAAGATCGTTCAGATTTGCGGAACGGTTACGGTGAATGACAAAGTTCGGTGCGGGGCTTGTGGGTGGACGGTTCGAATCATAGATTCCAAAGTTGAAGAGGTGTAGGTGTCAAGACAACAGTTAGGGGAGTTTTCAGGAGGAGCCGAGTATTCAATTTTGGAGGAGGGAGGCAAGGCGCCGCTGCCGACACAAGAGCAGTTGGCGCAAGCTTACGCGGCTCCAGGCAGGTCGGCGCAGTTCCCGATAGGAATCACATATCAGGCAAGCTGGAAGCAGCCTGCAGATGGCATGAACAAGCATGCTCGAGAGCAAGTTCGAGCTCTCGCTACTACGGGCCTACCGATTCAACTCCAATCGTTTGGAGAGCGGGTGATCTTGAACCAGGAGCTGTGCGAGGAAGCTAAGCGGGTCGAGTACCTCTCGAGTGTTAGCTTTACGCGTACAGCTATTGCGATCAAGCAGTTGATTCCGTTCAGCCCTCAGCAGTTGAAGGATACCATGTACCCTGTGGGGATCCGCAACTTCATGACGGCGGAGCAGCAGCGAAATCTCTGGGCTTCGACCATCTTGTACACGTCTTGGGAACGAGACCGAGTCCACAAGGACTACGTCAAGTTCATGAACACGCTGGGCCAAGTGTGGGTCCCTTGTTGGGCGAATGTCGATGCGTTCGTAGACAGTGGTGTGGCCAAGGAAAAAGTGAAGTATGTGCCTTACGCGTATCATCCGGATACCGCAATCAATTCAGCACCGAGAGCGCCCGAGGTTTGGTTGTCCGAAGATGCGCCAAGGCGTTTCTATTCTATAGGCAAGTGGGAGCCTCGCAAGAATCAGCACAACTTGATTGGTGCGTTCCTGCAGGCCTTCACGCCCAAAGACAAGGCGTCGTTGTTTTTGAAGACGTCGGGATATGGAACGACTTGGGCGCAGTATCCGACGTGTGAGCAGTCACTCAAGTTCTGGATGGACCAGGAGTCCGTGCGAGCTCGAGGTTGGAACAAAGAGGCCTTTGATCGATTGATTCGAGTAGTTGATCGGAAGCTGTCCGAAGGGGACATCCAGCAACTGCACGTCAAGAACAACATCTACGTGAGTGCGGGACTTGGGGAAGCGTGGGACATTCCCGCTTTTGAAGCCAAGCTTGCAGGAAACCGGCTCGTGTACGTAGGCTTCGGCGGCCCACAGGACTACGCAGACCCGCAAGACGTCTGTGTGTGGGATCGCTCTTTTTCTCCGGTACACCCCGGGTACATGTGGGAACCGAATGCAAGATGGGCGCATGTGACGGTGGATCAATTGGCAGAAGGGCTCAAGAGCGCCATCCCCAATTCGGTGAAGGAAGTACCTCACGGCTATTTCAACCGATTTGGATACGTGGGCACGGGACGTCACATGTACGGTTTGCTTAAGGAGCTTGCCGAGAACTTGGGGTGTTGGGAACAGCTGAGCAACTGTGGGGGGTTCGGGTGATTCGTCTCTACGCGCACATGCAGGGTTCGTTTGCGACGGTGTCTTTGGGGCTTCAGGAGGCCTTCGAAGATCTCGAGGTGCTTTCGGGCTTTCACGTCGGAGAGCAATTGGAGTTCGACTCGGAGCCGGTGGGCGGCTGCGACGCACCGGTGGCAGTCGTGGTGGGCTCTCCCATGCGAGTGCTCATGGCGCACGCCCAGGGGCAACATCAGGAAGTCTGGTTGATGCTGGCGCCGAACAGTGAGGGCATTCCTCCGGCGATCAAGGCACAGCTCTTGGAGAAAGCTCCAAGTGGTGCGTCGTTGGTCACTGGTTTTCTGGCGCCGAGTCGTTGGGCAACGGAAGTACTACAGCGGGAGTTTCCGAATCACCCGGTGGTGTTGTGCCAGCATGGTTTGCTCAAAGAGTTCCGAAATATCCCCGTGTGGAAGTCGTCAGGTCTAGAAGTAGTCAAGCCCTTCGCACTACATTTTACGTCTTCCGGGTTGTCTCGTAAGTGTACACAAGAGCTCATCAACATCTGGCCCGAGGTGGTCCGTAAGGGTTTCAGGGTGAACAAGCTTGTGATCTTGAGCAACCCCATGTTCAAGCCGCAGATTGAGGAGATGATTCAGGATCCTGAGCACGTCGCAGTGTTCAACGGACAACACTTCAAGTTGATGGAGCTGAACGCACTGTACACACAAGCCTCGTTGGTGATTCAGCCATCGCGTGCGGAGGGGTTCGGGCTCGTGCCACTTGAAGCTCGAGCTTGTGGGACTCCAGTTGTGATGACGCTAGGAACAGGGCACGGAGATCACAAATCAACGCCTACAGAAAAGGGAAGTTGGTGGATCATGCCTCGGGATTTGGGGGAATCGGATGACTATTGGGGTGCGCAAGCGCCGGTAGTTTTGCAAGAGGACATTGAAGCTGGGGTTATCAAGGCTATGAATTCCTTGGACATTTTGTCTAAAGAAGCCATAGAGGCTGCGCCACAGATTCGAGAGCACTGGACGTGGAAAGCTGGTGCGCAGGAGTTCGTTAACAAGATGCAGGAGAAGTATGTCTGAAAAAGTAGAACAAGAGTACGTGCCAGAGACGGTGTGGGACCACTACATAGGCCAACGAGTGTGTATTCAACTCAAGGTGGACTACGTGAACGTGACCGCGCCGGGGATGTTTGCACAGTTGGCGCCGGGTGAGTTCTTGCGGATGCCACTTCTCGTAGGCATTTGCGGTGTGCAGAAGGACCAGCAAGGCAACGTCCGAGTGACTGTTCTCTTGAAGGACCCGGATTCGAACAAGAACACACTCATTCACACCAGTTTGGATCCGTCGGCCATCTTTGCGATTTCGGTGGCGCAGGGTACGGAAGAAGAGTCTCGAATCATCACGCCCTGATCATGTCGATAACGTTGGACATGCGGTGTGACTCGCTCCGAGACTTGGTTACCAAGCAATTGGTAAACTCTTGGGTAGCGCGCATCAAGCCAGAAGCAAGAGAAGAGGTTTCGCAGAAGACGGGGCTTTCGGTGGAGCTACTGCGAGACATTCACATCGCATGGGCAACGAACAGAATTACTGAAAACGGAAGTGTATATACGAACGTTAGTAGAGGTACGACTCGGGCAACGTACGTTTATCACTTCCTAGATTTCTCAGTTCAATCCGACTATGAATATCTTCGAGACTACGTACTGGAGATAACTCAGTTGGAATTTCCAGTGTACGTGATGTCGTTGTTGCACCACTATCTGCTTCAGACAGATTGGGAGCCAAGTCTTTACAAGAAGTGGTACATCAAAGGCAAATGGTTTGCGGCGGGACACAAAGGCTACTCGGAGAAAATTTGGAGATTCAAGGTATACCTGTCTCAAGCAACCATGGTTGCGTTGAGCGCGAGGGCTTCACATTTGAAAATGTCTCGAGCTCAGTTGGTTCGTTCGATCATCTGCAGCGTGCTCAACAACGTGGACAAGTCTGGTTTCGGGGCACCCGGTACTTTCCGGGCAATTTCCAAGAGGCAGCTCTTTTCCGATGTTTCGAGGTACAAGATGCCCGAATCAACGGTAGAATCTGACCAGGATGAAGCCGAATAGAGCGGAACTGGCGGTATTTCGAGGCAAACGCGATCCGGCAGCTTTGCAGCTGTGGACTTCGACGTTCGGTAGGGGGGATGAAGAGCGAGCCAAGCGGTACGCGCTCGCTGTAGCGACGTTTCTGGGACAGCCTCCTCCTGGTGGGCAGTCGGAGCAATACGACTACTTCGGCCAGTATTCGCCGAACACGCAGAAGGCCTACGCATTTGCGCTGACGGAGTTTTTTGAGTGGATCGCGTCGGAACGGGATGAAGTCGTCTCCCCCGAGCAGGTTACGAGTTTGGACACCGAGAAGTACGTTTCGTGGCTCGCCAACAGGTCTTACTCGCTGAGTGCAGAGAAACTCAAGGACGGGGATCAGCCCGTGTTGCTCGAGCTCTTCGAGATCGTCCGAGACTTGGGGGAAGCCAGTCTGCAGGAGATCATCGAGAACCTGTCGGTAGACTTGAAGAAGAAGTACTTCCACGGGGAGAAGGAAGCCGAGAACTTCGAGATGAATCGAAGACGGCTGAGTCAGGATGTTCGCCGACTGGTGACGATGGACGTGATCGAAGCAGATCCGACGTGGGAGACGCTGAGGCGCGAACACCCACAGGCGGGGATCACTCTTTGGCAGATTGATGGCGAGAACATCGACGACTTGTTCACTTACCGTGTGAAAGAAGTACGTGCGGTGAGTCGTACGACGATTGCCCAACGAGTCTCGGCGCTCAGTTCCTTTTGGAAGGTGTTGATGCGTGGAGAGAATCAGGAAGGCGGCGATCCGCTCATCAAGTACAATGTGTGGGACACGGTAAAGGCACGTGTGTCTCGGGGCATCGTGAGCCTGAAGAAGGAGGCTTCTCGGCGCAAGAAGATGCCGTCGGGAGACGTCATTCAGATGCTGCAGCGAATGCCAGACAAAACGCTCGTGGATTTGAGGAATCGGGCGTTGATGTACCTGATGGTGTTTGCTGGGGTTCGTACTTCGGAGCTGATAAGGCTTCGAAGGGGCAAGCCAGACCGGGGGGAGTGGAAAGCCTGGTTTGACGGCTCCGAGCCTCCAGCGATGCAACTGCTCCGGAAGGGCAACAAGTTGCAACGGTTGCCGTATCCGCCGGTGGCGCTCAAGCCCCTCATCGAGTTTCAGCGAGAGCTAGAGAAGGCGGCGGCAAAGCCAGGAGTGAATCAGAAGAGGAATAGGACGGAACCAGGGTACATCCCTCCCGATCATGTGGCTTGGTATTACTTGGACTTGCAGCTTCCGGATGCGCCGTTGTTTCCGTCGCTGGACTTCTGGGGCAGGAACCAACATCTAGATTATCGCAAGTCGATGTCTCGAGTCACCGTTTTTCGATTGGTGAGACACATCGCACAAGAAGCGGGATTGTCACATGAGCAAGTGTTGAAGGTGCACCCCCACGCACTTCGTCACTTTGCTGCAAACGCAATGGTAGAGGGTGGCAAAGACCTTCGAGAGGTTCAGCACATCTTGGGCCACTCGTCGGTGACGACAACTGAGAGCTACCTCGAAGACATCGAAGGGGATGTGAAACTGTCGGGACAGGAAGCCGTGTTGAACTTCTTGAAGATCAGAGGCGTCGAGGTAGATCCCACCTACGTTGGGCAGCCTGTCACTCCCGCGCCTGCGCCTGCAGAAAGAGCCGTGATAGATACGGTAGCGGTCGAAGTGCCCGAAGAGGCCGAGGAGATTTCAGACTTGGCTCCCGAAGTGTCGGCAGCCGAAGTCGAAGTGATCAACATCCTCGAAGAGGAACCGCTGCCCGCGCATGAGTTGCCCGAGGCGCCCCCGGACTACTCTCCAGAGGCGACGCTGATGGCGCTGCCGGGAGATCGCGCCCCGCTCGTGGAGACGCAGGAGGAAGGCGTTGTCGGGCTGGACGGTGCGACCCCGACGGAGGAGCTGTTGCAGGACTTGGCGCAAACGGTTCGCGAGGGCAGGTCGCCAGGATCTCCGGTGTGGGTCTATGAGAACATGGCCGATCCGAATGGTCAGCACGAGACGGTGATCTTCAACCGAGGAGGTGAGCGAGAGATCGAGTGGTTGCAAGAGAACTACCCTCACTTGCCCAAGAACTTCGGGGTGGGGCATGAGAGCTACTTGCCTTGGTACGTCAAGGCGCGCGGCAACATCTCGCGGGGAGGCTACTTCCGTGGCATGCCGCCGTTTCCTGTGTTTTCGCCGGAGCAGTGCAATCCAGAGACGACGACAGGAGAGCAGTTTCTGGTACGAGTCGAGGAGACGTACTCGCGGTTCGTGCACGGAGATCCGGAGCGAGGAGTCTTGCCGTCTCCCCTTCGGTCGGTGGGCATGATTCGGTGGTTCAGTTTCTTCGTGTATCACAGCAAGAAGCTCGAGCAGGAGTTCTCGCAGTACGTGGTGGATTCGGTGCCCAAGTGGCAGCCATTCAACTCGGTGGTGACGCTTCGCAACTTGAGGGCGCATGAGGATGCTTGGTTGGTGCAGTGGTTGGCGGACAACGCGCACACGTATCGAGCGTCTGTGGATGCGATGAAGCGCGGGGTGTCGAGGACGGAGGAAGACATCACAGGATCGTTTCTCAAGTCTTCTTTCGAGGGCATTGAGCTCATCACCGAAATGCCGGAGTGGATGGTGTATGATGATCCTGTTCGGCAGCTGTACGATTCGAATCCGACGGAATGGGCGGAGATGATCGAGTGGCTGAAGAACGTCACGGGTCAGAAGCTCGAAAGCACTCGTCGTGTTGATCGTGCGGAGCAGGAAGAGTTCTCGGAGGTTGAGCAGAAGACCAAAGCGCGTAACGTTCGAGACTTGATGCTGTCGGTGTTGAAGCTTGTCGATCGGTTGGAGTTCGCCAAGCATCAAAACAGATCGCAAGTGAAAGACCTCAGAGACCAGCTCCGCACGCAGCTTTACTGGTACGCAACAGCGGCAGGTAACGTGAAGCGCCTTCGAGTGACGTTGGACCAGCTCAAGGGAATGAGCACGAAGGAATTCAACGAGGCGATGGACAAGGAGTACACGCGTTTGGGAGTACCCAACCCCAATGCGGAGCCGTACCGAAGTCTGAGGGGGCGACGGAAGGTTTCGGCGATTGTGGCGGCACTCTTCCCGGAGATCGAGCTCGACTCGGGCAACATCTTTGCGGAGAGCACGCTGTTCAACCCCAAGTGGTTCAGGATCGACGACGAAGCGAAGACGGTCTATCTAGAGCCGGGGGAGCGGGAGAAGCTTTGGAAGCAGTTTGGACAGGATCCGGAGCTCCTCGTGCGTCGGGCTACGCGTGCGATGTGGACGGCGCGCGACAGGGGAAGCGAAGCGTTGTGGGGAATCCTGATGTCGTACTTCTCCTGGATCGTTCCTTCGGGGCGGGAGATGGAGTCGCAGGTCTTGGGGATCCCAGTTTCTCGGCTGTATGAGGAGGAGGGGGACGAAGAGCGCAACATCCAGGCGCGCAAGACGTGGCTCAAGACGTGGATCGGCGAGATGAAGAAGCTCGCGATGGGGCAGCGCGTCGATTTGCAGGAGGGAGAGCCCGAGCCTGTAGACGACCGTCCGGCGTGGCAGAAGTTCCTCGAGGAAGAGGGCAAGCGCGGAGAGGATGCCCTCGATTATTTGGCTGGGGACGGGTACGACTTTGCCATGGCTTCGTCGATTTCCGGCAGCTACGAGGACACGCCAGAGGCGTTGCTCATGTCAATGGAAGACGAGGATGAGGACTATTTACGCAATGGCTCGAAGCATCGGTTGTTAGTCAACGGAAGCGGTACAGTTGTTTACTTGGAAGGTGAGAAGCCCAAGAAGCTGTACCGGGTCGATCTGTTTGGCAGGAAAGAAGGCACCCTCAGACCGAATGCACCTCCGAAGTACATGTCTCCGGGTGCGGTGTATCGAGCTCAGAAGCGAGTGTTTGGGGCTCGTCAGCTATTGCCATCTCCGTTTCGGATGATTGCGGCGATGGATCTGTGAGTGACTCGTATCGCTCTTGGATGAGGTGAATGATCATCTTGTTCTTGGTGATCGGTTTACCTCGATGGACTGCGTGCTGTGTTCGAATGGTTCGGAACTTCTCTTCGATGTCATCCGGCAGTCGAATGAACAGCACGGGTTTTTTCTTCGGAATCATGACAACCAATTCCAGATGAGCGCTGCCCAGCCTGCGTAGCCGGCGGCGGTAGGGTGGAGTCCATCGGGTCCGCGAGGGATCGCAATTTCTGAAGAATTGTAGTAATACGGTGCGTGCTCTTGAATGATGTCGAGCACGTCTTCGTCTGGTGTGAGTCCCGCGTACACGTCCGGCAGTGAGGGCTCACCGATCCAGATGGGGTGAGCTTGGTGCTCTTGGATGCGCGTCACGAGCTCCTCGACGTCTTCGGCGACCAGTTCGGGGTCGGTGTGGAAGTAGGTGTCGTTGGTGCCGAGCGAGATCAGAACGTGGGTAGGCTGGAACTCGTCGAGTTTGCGCTCGAGCCAGTCGGAATCGGCCCACTCGGCGATGAGGGTGCCGTCTTTGGCGCCGAACAAGTAGGGCAGCTCCTCATCGACGGCGAACGTCTGCAGGTGTCTGGAGAGCCCATTGGCGAAGGAATCGCCGATCAGCAAGATCCGGGAGTTTTCGTTGAAGCGGGGACGTTGGGTGAGAACGCGGACGATGCCGACGCCGCCCGTTAGGAGGACGCCCCCGAGAATCCATCGACGATCCATTCGCAGCCATGGTAGCATATTCTGCCAGACTGGAATTAGGCAAATGGCGGAATCGTGCCCTGGGTTTGCGACGTATCAGACGCTGTCCAATGGACAGGTGAGTGTGAACGGACAAGTGCCGTTCGTGAAATCTGATGCATTGGCGCAAGCCATTGTTGGAGCTTGGAATAGGCATGGTTCTTCGATCACTCAAGCGAGTGCTCAGACCGGCATTCCCGTACATTGGTTCGTTGGCATCATGATGGCAGAGTCCAAGGGCAACCAGTACGCGTGTTCGCCGTGTTCGTTGTGCAAGGAATCCCTGTGTGCGGAGGGTGCTGGACAGCGTTGTTGTGCGTTTGGGTTGATGCAGATGATTGCTCCAACGGCGAACAAGTTTGGGGTAACGCCTACTCAGCTCATGCAGAGTCCGCTGCAGGCATTGTTGGCGGCTGCGGGTTACATCGATGCGATTGCCGAGCAAGTGGGGGATGACTTGGTCCGAGTGGCGGCGGCGTACAATGCGGGGGTAGGTTCGCTGAAAAAGTGCGGCAAGCAGGAAACGACTTTCGGTTGGTACACTAACGGCAACTACCCGATGGAGGTAGTTCAATATGCTAACACCTTCATTGGGTTGCAGTTGGCGCCCGTACCTCAGAGTAACACGATGCTCGGTGCGCTATTTGCCACCGTGGGTTTGGGGATCGCAGCGGGGATTTACACAGGGAAAATCAAATGGCGCTAACAGAACAACAACGTAAGGAAGAGATCCAGAAAAAGACTGGAGGACTCAAGTGCAGGTGCCCTGGCTATCAGAAGATGATTCAAGCTCAGTGCAAAGGGATAGATGGGATCAAGTACTGCACGTTTACTTGTGAAGACGATCAGGGCAACCAGACGATATATCCGTGGGGAGACCCGTACTTGTGCAAGTGTACGTTGGGTACGACGCTTGACCCAATTGTGACGAGGACTTTGGATGACGGAGAAGTCGTTTGGGGCTATGCAAGGTGCGGGGATGTTACCCCAGGCAGTCCGATAGAGAAGTTTGTTCAAGAGAAAAAGCAGACGATATCCATCGTAGCCCCCTGGGTTTTCGCCATCGGTGCAGGAGCGTTGATTTGGTATGCGACAAAGAAGAACTAGTTTGAAGCGCAACGATTCGGAGAAGATGGGGCGAGAGTTCGAGGAGCGGGACGAGCCCGTTCGGCAGCTCTACGGGGATGCCAACGTTGTGTACTTGGCGACGCTCATCAACCCAGTTGACCATCGGTTGTACGATGTGATCTACGCTGACAGGGAAGTCCACATCGTGGCGCCGATGCCAAACGAAGAGTACACCGAGAAAAACAAGAGGCTGTACTCGTTTGGGGATGGACACATCGACCGCTACGATACCAAGGAAGTGGACAAGGGCAGATACGAGATAAATTTGGCCAGAAGTCACACCCCGAGTGGCGTGGGAGCCAAAGGTACAGGCCAAGGTCTGATGTTGTACTGCGGCCTGTCGATCTACGCCAAGTACATGGGTTTGGACGGTATTTACTCTTCTACGGAGTCTCGATCAGCTGCAGCAACCGGTTGGTGGAGTACGCAGGTCAAGCGAGACTTTGCGGAGCAAGACCATCAGTACGTGACGGGTTACACGACGGTAGAAGTAAACTTGGAAGACACCGTAGACGTGGACAACCTGTACAGTGGCGATCTGTTCGAAAGAGACTCAGAATCGGTCAAGGAGATACGTATTACCGACATCGAGCCTTCTGCGGTAGAAGTTGAGGTGTCGGTGGAAGGCGAGGTCGAGTTTCAGTATCTTACCGCGGAACGCGTAGCAGAGGCTGGATACTGCATAGCTTGGAACTCGGAAGATGAACACATCGAGGAGCTGTTCAGCAAGTCGGGAGAGCCACAACCCAAGGAAGTCATCTTGGGTATCGACTTGAGCACGACGGCAGATCCAAAGCTCATTGAAGCGTTGATCGACGACTTGCAGGAAGGGGATGCTTCAGAAGAAGAGCTCCGGTTGTTCCTCAATCGAGTTCCGAAGAGACTGGTCAAGCAGCTCAAGTCGTCAAACGTCAAAGAGATCTACGGGCAGCTGCGCTTGCCGCTACCCGAGGATGAAGAGCTTGTAGCAAACATGTCGACGACGACGCATTCCAAAGCTTGGAAGAACTTCTTCGGAGACGCCGTCAACAGCAACTAGCGAACAATGGTGAGCTTCTTGACGGCTCGGGTGACTGCTGTGTACAGCCATTTGCAGTAGTCTTCCGGCTTGTCGGAGTTCCACTTTTCCGGGCAAAGGATCACTTCTTGGAACGCCGAACCCTGCGATTTGTGAACCGTCATCGCCAAGCCAAAGTCAAACAGCATGCCAAGCGGCAGCGCCTGCGGGTAGCGAATGTTCGGCTTGTTCAGATCGCGAGTGCTTTCGATCGTGGCCTCTCTGCCGAACTGGTAGCGATTGATCAGGCCTTCTACGGAGATTCCGTCATCGGGGAAGGCCACGACGGCTTTGTACCAGTGGATCAAGTAGGGTTCGATGCTTTGGAGAACGCCGCGCATTCCGTTGTAGACGGGTGGACAATTTCGGAGGCAGATCACGATGTCGTTCACCTGGGGCTCGAGCTCTTCGCGAGGCAGGATGTTGAAGTTTTTTCGGATCACGTTGCGGCGCACGAGTACCGCCATGTCCATGCCGAGCCGCTCGTAGGCTTCGCCCACGACCTCCATCACATCGGAGTTGGGGACGACCCGGATTGCGTCGGGCAGTTCGCTCAGACGGGGGAGGTCTCCGTTTTCTCGCACGAGCTGGGAGAGCTTCAGGATGGGGTTGTCTTCGGCCTGCCGGTGGATTTTGGTCAACTGGATCCGGGGCGAATCGAAGATCGAATCGTCCTGCACCGGGGGAAGCTGTCCGTGGTCGCCGACAGCGAATATGGGCAGGTGGTACGTCAGCAGGTCGTCGGCTAGTCGCTGTCCAACCATCGAAGCTTCGTCGATGATGATGCGAGTGATGGGGCGCTGGTTGTTGTCGCTGTACAGAGAGTTTTTGCGTTGCCAGCCGCTGATGCTGCCGTGTTCGTTTGTGATCGGCTTGTACATCAGCGCGTGGATGGTGCCGACGTAGCCGGGGTAGTGGATGCCGGCGGCGGCCAGTTTGCGTTCGAGGACGTTGGCGGCTTTGCCGGTGAACGAACAGAAAGCGGTGCTGGCGGTGTCTCCGAGTAGTTCGGAGACGAGCGGAATAAGAGTCGATTTGCCCGTGCCTGCGTACCCACCTAGGGTTTCTACGGTAGAAGGTTGGCCTTTGAGCAGATCGTAGACGTCCGACAGGGCTTTGGCTTGGTCGGGGGACAAGTCGGCGCGAGTGATCTTCTTGTCGTATTCGCTGCGCTCGACCGGAGTTTTACGGAAGTGTGGTTGGAATTCGAACTCTTGTGGATACCGGACGTTCATTGGTTACTCGAAGGATTTGGGGTTCAAGATGAGATCCATGCCGAGCAGGCGTTGGATGCGACTACTCAAGGGAGTGCCTTGGAGGTCTACTGGGTGCAGACCCAGCCACTCGTAGACGTTGTTGCAAAGCAAGTTCAGATTCTTGCCGTGGCTGATGTCCTTGTCTTTCTCGTGGTAGTTGCCCGTGCGGCGATCGTCGTCGTGGGGGATGCTGTACGCCAGGTCACAGGGGATTTCTGTCCAAGGCATGCCGAGTTCGGGGAGCTGCAAGATCTGTCGCGGTCGGTCGAGGGGGGCGCGGCCGCGCAGGTATAGTTTCACGCGCAGTTCGAGATCTTCGGCGCCCCAGCCCTGGAAGCGCAGGTCGAAGCCGTTGACCTTCATGAAGGCGCGCCGGTGTACGACGAGGAATCCCGTCAAGTCTCGGTGGGCTCCGTGGTTGGGTTCGAAAATGAGGAATCGGTCGGGGCTTGCGTGGGCGAAGATGAAGTTCAGCAGCGTCGGGGTGACGATGGTGTCGGCGTCGAGGAACACGAGGTATTGCGAGTTCAGGCCGGCAAGGGCTTCGTATGCGCCGGAGTTGTGCGCGAGAGGCTTTTGAAAGATTGCCTTGCGCCCCGGTTCGAGCGGGATTTGTTTGTTGAACTCGAGTACTTGGACGCGCGAGCCGTACTTGTCGCTGATCCATTGCCCGCAGCGATCGGGGCAGTAGAAGTCGACAACGAGGTAGTGGTTGTTTTTCCCGTCGATTCTCGGGTCTGTGAGCAATGCTGCAGAGGATTGCTTGAGATGGTCGAGACGTCCCATGCACGGAGTAATGAAGCAGAAGCCCTTGGGTACTCCTGCTTCGTCTTCAGTGTCTGGAGTTAGGTTAACTCGCTGGGGCGGCGACGGTTCGGGTGGTTTGGTTTTTTGAGCGCGTCTGAATCTGCGGTTGGATGACACACGGGGCAACTACCAGAACTAGTCTGTCATGTCAACTTGGTGCCTTGAGCTCGGCGGGGCAGCGGTAGTCCCACAGGTCAATGACGTAGCTGTCGTTGTTCGCGACAAGTTTCTCGAGCTCTTCGGAGTAGTAGCCACCTTTGCGGTGTTGCTGGTGCGAGTTGAAGCGCGAGTCTTTCAGCTGCTCAATCCTTGTCCGTACCGAAGCAGGTACTGCAACTTGGTACTCTTCGAGGAATCCTAGGAGTTCTGAAGCTAGACCCTTTTCGTACTTCAGTACGCGGTAGACACAGTCAAGTCCTTGGTAGTTGCGAGACATGAAGTCCTGAAAGAAGTCGATGTGCTGCATCATGTCGTAGAAGCTTCCACCGAAACGGTCGATGAGAAATTTCTTGGACTCGTTGAGTGGTGTTTTCGGATCGAACTCGTTAATCTTTCTAGTGAAGTTGTGGTGGAAGTGTGTGTACGAGCTAACGTACAAGTCCCATGGGTTTCGAACCAGAGTGAATACTGGCTTGTGTCGGTGTTCCACGGGGATGCTGAGTCGGTGCCCTGCGTATTCGTGCTCGAAGGAGGGCAGCAACCGGAGCATGTTACGCATCCAAGTGCCTCCGGTTTTTGGAATGTGGATGTAGACGAAGTTCTTGTCGATGATCATTTCAATGGGGGTAGCTGCGCTAGCTTTTTGAACCGTTGCAGCTTTCGTTCGGGGTGGGGTTTGCCGTCAGGGGTGTTGACAGTATCGCCAATCACGTGAACGACTTTGGTATCGCAGGGGAATGCCTCATCTTTGAACACGTGGTAGTTGAACGAGTACGGAAGCATGTTCACTTCCGTTGACAGCCTATAGATGGCTGTGTTGAGCGCCGTCTGATCGCCTAGAGGGATGGGACATCTCTGGCTTTCGTAGAGGATGAAGTTCTTTGCGCAGTGAAACATGCGCAAGTGATCCCCTGTGTAGGGAGCGTACCACATGCCGCCGTTGATGCTGTCCTTGACGTGGTAGTACTTGCTGAGCTCGCGCACGCCGGTGCTCCACTTGAGGAATGGCAAGTCGGGTGCAGCGTTGAATCGATTCCAGTCGAACACACTCCAATCCCAGTCGAAGAACAGGAGGTCTGTGTCGAGGCAGAGGATGGGGGTCTCAAGTCGGGAGAGCAGCGACATCTTGTACACCCACAGGTTTTCTTCGTCGCTGGGACGAAGGACTGTGATGGGCATACCAAGGCAGCGCTCGGCGCGCGGTTTGGAGATGTCGAGCATTTGCTCGAACTCCTGGCCGCGGACGACCATCACGACTTGCAGGTTACTTGGTTTTTCCATGTAGGATGAAGATGCCGCGGGGGACGTGGTATCCGAATGTGTCTTCGACAGGGATGTCTGGATGTCTCACACTGTCGATAGCGAGGTTGGTTACTTTGATGTTTTCTCTCAGCAGTTTTTCCCATTCAGAGAATGAGTGGTATATTGCCTTGGGGTCGTGTTCTGTGAGTAGTTGTTTCACAGATTTGCCTGGTCGAGGATTTGGCCATTCTTCCTGCAAGTCTTCCTGTATGACTATGCAGCTTGTGAACATGGATGCTGTTTGGAGCAATGGCCACATGTTTTCTGCGGCGTGGTGTAGTACGAAGTTGAAAAGGATGAAGTCGTACTCTTGCTTGCTACAGATGAAAGCAAGCCCGGGACCCGTTCCGTTGAAGGGATGAACGGTGGGGTGGAAAGGCTTGCGCTTGCCTGGTTGGATGTCGATGCAGCGAAAGTCTCGAGGCTTGAGCAGCTTGTTGAGTTCGAGGCTGACGGTGCCGTCTCCTGCGCCTACGTCCAACCAGGAACATCCTGGTTTGAAGTATTTGGGCAGCAAGGACTTCAACAGATCGTCACGTTTCATAGTGGGTATTTTTCGCAGTAGTTGCGCACGCGGCGCAGCTTGGATTGGAGGTCAGAGGGTTCGGAAGGGGTGGGGATTGTGCCGCCCACGAGATGAATGGCAAGTTCGCCGACTTTGGGAGGTCGGTCGACTTTGGCTGGCGGAAGCTGCACGTTGAAGCGAGGAGGGAGTTCTCGCCAAACATGCTGTGTGCGTGAGAGAGCTACGTTGAGAGGGGTCTGATCTCCCAGCGCGTAGGGGAAGTCCTTGAGTTCTGTGCGCTTGATTTTGAGAGCGCGATGGAAGAGTTCGTCGCAGTGCGGGGGCGCGTACCAGACGCCGGTATTGAAGCAGGGAGCGCCCATGAGGATGGATTGGATGGCGCGTGTACCGGGCCACGCGGGGCTCATGGCGTTTAGGGCGAAGTGGGGGTAGCGCGGATCGATGAGATTCCAGCGCCAGTCAAATACGACCACGTCTGTGTCGATGAAGACGATGGGACGCTTGTACTTCGTGAGGAGCTGCAGCTTGATCTCGAAGGGGTCTTTGGCGTCGGGGAAGTTGTCGTAGTTGTCGATGACGAGGACGGGCAGACCTAGTACTCGTTCAACTCGAGGCTTCGTCAGCGCCACCATCTGTTGGTGTACTTCGCCTATCGCTATCATCACAATCAGCAGACCCTGCTTGATTTCCAGCGCACCAGGCGTCGTGAATTTGTTCGCAAAACTCGGATATGGAAGGGAGGCAGGCATTGATGGAAAGGCTGTGAAAGGGTTCGAAAGAGATGGGAGTCAGGCCGCTCTTTTTGGTCCACATGGCGAAGGGAAATTCGCGCTGTACAAGGTGACACAAGATCAAGAGCTCACCCGGAGTGTCAACTTGTAGAACGTAGTGAACCGGGAAGGAAATGGGGTTGGTGACTTCTCCGAGGAAGCGTTCTTCTTGTCGAAGATCACTCAGAGTCTTGGTCTTGGAACGCGGCATATGCTTCCTCGCAAAAGGTTTCCATGGTTGGGCGCAAGCCAGCGCACACGAGTGAGTAGAAGGGCTCGTGGCTGAGACTCTGCAACCCCTGCCCTGGTTTCCAAACAGCGAACGGCATGTCGCTCGCGGGGGAGCGTTGATCGTCTCGGTAGTTTTGGCGTTCGTGGTAGACGAGTATCGAGAAGGGTACTTCCGGCGTCAGGTCTTGTACCAGCGCGTACTGGATGGGGAAGTCGAGAGTAGTGCAGTGCTCTGCGATGAGCTTGTTTTTGCTGCGCAAGTTTTCGATGGCCATGCGAAAGGTCTGATCAGGTTGAGTAGCGCGCAGACTAGCAACGCAATCAGTACGAACAACAAGACTCGAACGTTTAGGTACGAAGAGGCTTGAGGGGCAATTTCGGACAGTGGCGTAGGTTGCGGCGGGGGTGGTGTAGTTTTCAGAGGAGTTATGATGCCGACGGGGTCGGTGGGTACGGTCCACTCGGAATCGTAGTTGGAAACTGCACGGCGGAACTCGTGGCGTCCTTGGGCGAAGCGTTCGCGGAAACGGTCTTCGAGTGCGGGGCCTGGTTTCTCATCTTCGTGGGTCATGTGCAGAGATAGGGGCAGGAGGAGGGGGAGTCTCCGGGGCGATGCCGAAGTGATTGAAGATCAGTTCTTGGTTGGCAGTGAGCGTTTGAAGGAGGTTTCGGATCTGATGGGTATTGTGCCGAGCTTGTGAGACATCTCCAGCGGTCACAACCAAACCGTTCTCTATGAGCATCAAGCGTTTGTCGAGCGCTTCGAACACATCTCCAAGTTTCCTTTGCTGTTCGAAAAACTGCTGGTGCTGCAGCTTGATCAGCTGCACTGTTTCGCTCTTGTGTTGTTCCAGTAGTCCTTTGATCTCGTCCACGATATCCATGTGAGTGTTCTCAGTGTATCAGGATTCCGCTCTGGGAGAGCCAAGTCCCCCGGGCGAAAGGATACTGGAGGGGATGTAGTTTTTTGGGAGAAAAGTTTCGTGACCTTGTCGGAATTTAGGTGGTAAGGTTGCCTCGGCCGTGAACTGAACGGTGTTGTTCTGTTTGTGAGACCTGGCGGTAGGGTTTGTTCAGGACACGGCCGGCTTATTCCCTAAGTATTCCTGATAGTTGCAGGCCTTCGACGAGTTTCATGGTACGAAGGCGCCCGAGGTTGTTCATCAGGCCTTTGTCGTTGGGGTGCTTACCGAGAGCGGACGCGAGATCAGTTCGCGTCCAGTCGTTACGGGATGCGATCAGTCGCAGCAGTTTGGTCTCTGCAGGTCGCAGCTTGTGGGAGATGTACCAGTCGAGCAGTGCGTGGCCGGTAGGTAAAGGTTGCCAGACTCCGAGGTGTTGGCGGCCGGTCTCGGTGAGGGACAAGCCATCGACGTAGCCGCTCGAGCGCAAAGAGCCGAGTGTGTTGCTGAGCGTCTTGTCGTTAGGGTGGCGTCCCAGGAAGAATGCAAGGCGTTCTCGGGTGACTTGTGGATGTTGGGCGAGTACCGTCAAGATCTGAATTGGCAGTGTTTTGCCCAAGTCAGATCGACTTGTTTTTGGAGTGACGGCAATTCCGCCGCCGACCCCCGTGAAGTCTTGTTCTTGAAAGGCTGTGACGGTTCTAGGCGTTGGGTTGGGCGGAGGGATGTCGGGGTCTTCTTGAACGGAGTCGATGATGTTCCGAATGGAGTCAAAGACATCTTCCAGTGCGTTTTTGATCTGAAAGAACTTCTGCCGGTAGTGTTCGGATTGCTTCTGTACAGCTTCTAGCTGAGCTCGTTCTTTGGTGAGTTGGTCTTGCAGCTTCTTCAGGCTCTTCGAATCGCCGTCGGTCTTGACCTCTAGCTTTTCGAGGCTTTGGGTGAGACGTGAGACGAAGTCTTCGGTACTGACATTCTTGATTTGGGTGGTGAGTGGGGCTGGTTTGGTGCGGTCTGGATGGAAGGATTGAATCGTGTTGGTGCGAGTACGCACCGGATCTTCAGCGTCCTCGGTCCACACCCAACACTCCCCCGCGGTCAGCGCCGGCAAGGACTTGCTGATGTCCTTGGCGACGGAGCCGGTGGCGACGCGGTCCATCCATTTCTCGAGCGAATCGATGGCGTTGCGGCCGCGCTGGCGCAGCAGCACGATGTTGTCGCAGAGTTCCAAGACGGCCTTGTTGATTTCCTGGGCGCGTTGGTTGAGCAGCATCACGCCGAGTTGGGCGTTGCCGCCCATGCGGACGATCTTCTCGACGGCGGCGAACGTCGCGCCATCGATGTCGCGGCCCGTTTGAGGGACGTACTCGGCAGCTTCCTCGATGACGATCATGCGCGGGTGCTTGTTCTCGTAGAGCAGCACGTGACAGCACTTCTGTACGATGCGGCGCCAGTCGGCTTTGCTCAGGCGTGGGTCGTACAGATCGATGACGAGAGGGATGTTCTCGGCGATGGCGGCGCGCACGATTTCTGTGGCGCTGTCGGGGGTAAGGGGGATGTCCGGTCTGGAGCCCCCTGCGACGACGACGCGGTAGCCTTTGCCTTTGGAGGAATAGGGGTTGGGGCTTCGCAGCCAGCGCCACACACCGATGGCATCGAAGATGACGACGGGGATGTTGTTGTCGAGGAGTTGTTCGACGATGCCTTTGGCGCCGTAGGTCTTGCCGCTCTTGGTGATCCCAAGCATTGCGGTGCGCGAGATGGTGAAGTTGTCGAGTGGTAGGTCGACTGCGCCAATTTGGATGGATTTCATGAGAGGAGCTTCATGGGTTTTGCCTCAACAGAGTGAGACAGTACAACGTGTGATAACTTTTGGGACTCGGCGGCAGAGAGGCCGAGTAGCATCAGGAGTTGGTCTTTTGGATCCTTGATGTGGATGTAGATGGCCCCGTCCACGACTTCGATTTGGAGGCTGACCTTGCCGTTGTGGCAGAAGAGCAAGGACTTGATGTGAGACTCTTGTGGGTGAGAGAGTTGCTGGAGGTACTCGATGATGCAGAGGAATTGATCGGCTATTTCCTGCATTTCTTTCTCCGGTACGATTCGAGGTTGATTGCACAGGGCCTCGATCTTTTCCGTGAGAGAGTTCCAGTGGGCGACTGCCGTGATTGGACTTACTGGCAATGCATCGACATCTGGGGGTTTTTGGTCGCCGTCGTTTTCCCTGTAGAGGCGCCGCAGAAGTTCATTGCGTAGTTCTTCTGGACAGATCTGCTCTTCTACGACATCCAAGCGACCTCCGAGTTCAACGTATTGAATTAACCCATCTAAGAGCTGTTCGTGGGTGATGGATCGGAGATATGCTACGTCTTTGATTTGTTCTGCTGTGAGAGTCATTGAGGTCTCGGAATGTTACAGTAGTTGGGGGCGCTACACTGCGTCCGAAGAGTCCTGCCTATGAGAATGGTCCATTTTTTGGTGAAGGCTGCCACCTGTTCAGGGGTTCCTTCGAACGTGTAGCTGTCGTGGATGCGGGTGACATTCATGCCTTGAACGCCGGTTTCGAAGTCGAACGCAAACTGCTCACCCATGTTGGCAGTACGCAAGCCATCTCCTGGCATGAACACCTGAACTACCTTGGGCACGAGAATTCCGGCGCTCGTGAGTGTTAGCCCGCGCAGGAACGCGCGACGGTCAAGCTTCTCGAGGTCCAGGAGTTGTCTCACTACTTTTTCGTTTTTCATGCGGGCAGTGCTCGAAGTGATGCGGTTTGTAAGGCGCGGCGCTCCAGAGGAGTCCGTGGCAGTCGGGGCAGTAGATGTTGCGCCGGTCGTGGAGACTGGCGAGGTGTGAGAGGCTGTCGAGCAATTTGCCTCCTTCGAGGGTGGTTGCCCAGACTTTACTGTAGCTGCTCAGCAATCTTTTGAGGATGTCGGAGGATTCTTCGCAACGAACGCAGATGCGGCTTGCGTCGTTAGCTGTGGGGGCGGCGCACAGTGAACACGAGATGAAGTAGGTCTCGGAAGCGGTGTGGAAGGCTTGAAAGTAGGCCTTCACGTCGTTTTGGTCGAGTGCGTGCTGCAGCCGTTCTTTGAGCTTCCAGTCCTTGCGGTGGAAGCGAACGCTCGAGAGCTGTTTCAATAAGTACTGGAGGTGGTGCTCTTGGAACTGCTGAGACATGGGCTGTCGACGGGAGGTTCCGGTGCTGAGGCAAGCACGGCTTGAAGGACTTGAAGGACTTCTTGGAGCCGTTCACGTCCTTTGGACATTTGAGCCCATTTGTTCAGGGTGGATGCGCAATCGATGCGGCTGTTGAGTTCCCAGCAACCGTCACAGAGACCGGTACCGCGCAGGGTTGCATCTCCGATGACCAAGCCACAGAGCTCGCACGTACACACGTTGAGTTCTTTGGTGAGGCTGAAGTACTTGGTGGCATCTTTGTCGTAAAGGGCGCCTCGGAGCTCTCGCAGCTTCTGTTCGAAGTTCGGATCGTTGCTACGGTACCGATGGCCCATTGCGTGGGACAGGTAGTTCGAATGATTGGGTTGAAATTGAGCCATGTTACTCCGGAAGGCAGAGAGCCAAGTTGTTGTAGCCGTCGGGTGCGCCCCATTCGTCGGGGTCGAGGCCGTCTCGAGAGACATCCCCACTGGGGCAGCTCGTGTCGATGTAGGCGATGATGCGGCATTCGTTGCTGCCGCAACCCAGTCCCGAGATGCAGTCTTGGTTGACGTTGCACGTTGCGCCAAGTTCGCCTTCTCCGGTTGAGGGGATGCAGTAGGGGAAGGGACTCGTTCCTTTGAGTCCGGGGCGGCAGTAGGCGCCGGTGCCGCAGCCCAAATAGTCGATAGTTCGAAGAGGCAGGGTGTTCAGGCCGCGTTCGATTTGAAGACTTTGGATTTCGAACCAGTCGGCAGATTGGCTCCAACCGTTCAGGTCGAAGGGAAGTGGGTTGCAGTTGCCCAAGCACACGGTGCGGCCCGTGTCCGAGAGCTTGCCGCACCAGGAGTCATCGTTGCAAAGAGCATCTGGGGTGTCGCAAAGCGGGCGACAGAGGCCACCTTCGCACACGTTGCCTTCGCCGCATTCCTGATCGAATTCGCACGCGGCGTAGGGGGGAGTGATCCCGGCATCGAAGCAAAGAGTTTGGCCTGTGTGGTGGTTTGCAGTGCGGCAAACTAGGCCTTCGGCGCAGCCGCAGCTCGTCACGAGGTCGCACTCGCTGCCGAGGACGGCGGGGATGGGACACGTGGCGGCGTCGTTGCCGGCGTCGGGGGAGGAAATGGCGGCGTCCGTGTCCGTTGCAGCGTCGGTAATACTGCTTGTGGTTTCGGACAGTTGCGCAGTTGTATCGGGCAAAAGTGTCGAAGGAATGTCCGCCGCGGCGTCATTGCCGGCGTCGGCAAGTGCGGCCGTGGCGGCACTGCCGGCGTCATTACCGGCGTCGGCGGGTGCGGCCGCGGCGTCATTGCCGGCGTCGTTGCCGGCGTCGTTGAGCGAGATCGCTGCATCGTGCGCGGGCAGTTCGAGGGCGAACGGAGCGGGGGCGGGGGAGCTGCAGGAGATCAAAAGCAAAGTCGAGATGAGTACGAGTTTCATGAGGGTTCCAAGGATTTGAGGTGTTGGATGCCAGCTTCTGTTATCTTGTAGCCATCGCTATACCTGCCGTTGATCTTGGACACGAAGTCGTGTTGAAGTAACGGTTTGAGCGGAGGGTAGTTCTCGGCCACGTGTCTACCCGGCGTGTCTCGAATGAGCTTCAACAGGTGGAGCTGTGGAGTCGTGAGCTTGATGGTCTTGTTCGTCATGCTGAGTTCTGACTAGGAGAGAAAGAAGATGTCGATTCGTTTGTTTTGGTAACGCCAGATTTCTACCTGTTTGATGTCGTTGCTCCCCTTTTTTCGCCAGTGCTCGTGAACGGTATCCGTGTGCACTTGAATCATGGCCCCCAGTCTGAGCAGCACATCGCGAGCTTTGGCTTTTTCGTTTGGGAAAAGCTCCAGCGTTAGCTTCTGCATCGGGAACAAGATCAGATCGAGATCGTGAAAGGATTGTCCCTTGTGAAGAACGCTGCCACCGAGCGCGATACCAAAGCCGGCTTGTCGCAACTCAGGTTCGAGCTGGGCGCAGAGCTCTTGAGCTTGTTGGAGTGTCCACACAGGCGTCATGCCGATGTACCTCCCGCCTGGCGGAAGGCTCGGTACTCTTCGACGGTGAGTTCTGCTTGGCAGTGCTTGGCATAGGGGTATCTGGTGGCGCAGCGCATGAAGTCACTTGCGGCGACTTCTTCACTCCAACACTCGTTGGGCTTGTTGCAGTAGCCAAACAGTTTGATGTTTTCTTCGTACGCCCACTGTACGGCTTGCTTTCCAGTCATGCCCTCGGGAAGCCGAGCAAGAGTGCGGTACTTGTGGCTGACGCTCTTCCAGATCTTCGGGTCGAAGACTCGAAGCTCTTCCTCTTCGGGGATCTCTTCGAGGCGGATGGAGATCTCTTCAGGGCACAACACTCGCCAGCGCCACTGCGTGTCCGTGTGGTTCTTGCGGTAGGGGTTGAGGACGTGCATGGGCACGTTGGGCAGCGTGACGCCGTCTGGCGGGTGCTGCACCAAGTGATTCCAAGCCTCGCCGCGGCAGACGGCGGACTTATCGTAGGAGACGTAGATGAGATTTCCGTTGATTTCGAGATGTCGGTTCATCGTTTGCGTCGAGCACGTGCGGCTTTGGCTCGCCGTGCATGCCTATTTTGGCGTAGTGGTTCTGGTTGGTTGTCTGAATGGTAGGTGCTGCTTAATAGTCCCCGTAAGTTAGTGGGAAGACTTTCGAGTGGTACGTTCAGCTTTCGGACTTTGTACCACTGGATGAGTCTAAAAAAGCGGCGTACTCTGCGTTCGTGTAATCCGGCTCTTCTGGAGGTTTACCTGCGAGAAGTCCGTCAGATATTGCAGGAAGCCCGTCGAGTTTTTTGGAGAACTGACCTTGTCGGTACGTGCGCCCAATGAAGCGTTCGTACTCTGTGAGTTCCTCGATGGGCTTGTTCTTGATGCGCTCGTATTCGGCGTGGGCTTCTTCTGGTGTAAGCGTTTGGAACGAAGCAACGCCGCCTTGCTCCTTGGGTGGATAGAACTTGTACATGTCAAGCAGCTGCTCGACGGGCGTGTCGTCGCCGATCATGTCCTGGCCGTTGTAGTACTCCGTTATCGAAGGGCCCGCGGCTTCGTCGAGTTGCTCGAGCGAGCGCGGGAACGGTGCCACGAGCTTTTCAGGGGGGCGGAACGTGAGCTTTGGGTGTTCGAGTACTTCTAGGATGGGTGGTAGTTCTGCGAATTGCCAAGGTTTCTCTTCATCGGACTCGGCGTGCGGTGCGGCGCGCAGGGTGTCGCGGTTGTCTGCGACTTGAACGACGTACAGGCGCACCTGCGGGGGCTTGCGCATCGGCAGTTCGAGGGCTTGCTCGGGGATTTGCATCTCGACGTGGATTTGGCCGAACGAGTTTAAGATCTCCCGCCACTGCAGGTCGGTGTAGAATGAGTAGTTCGGCACTTTCGGCGAGAGTTCGCCGAGCAGGTAGTCCTGGATGATGATGCCCTCGCGTGCGATGCGGGAGGCTTCCTTCAGGATGGCCTCGGTCGAGAACATGCCGATGGACCAGTTGAAGAGGACGTAGTCGAAGGACTTGTCCGCCACGGCCGAGAGGTCTTCCTGGGCAAATCGGATCATGTGCGGCGCGCGCGGCGTGCGGCTTGCGACCTTGAAGTCCCGGCACTTGTTCAGCCGCGAGAGCTTGGCGCTGGCTTCTGGCAGGTCGTTGCCTACTTCGAGCCAGGATTTGCCCTGAAGGCTATTGGTGAACAACTCGGATAGGTAGTAGTCTTTGGGTAATTTTCGCATGGGTTATTCGTCCTCGTCTTCTTCCTCTTCACCTTCTAAGTGCTCTGGAAGATCGTCCGTCTCGTCTTCGGCGTATTCCAACACCTTGGATAGGGTCTTTTGTACGTTCAGCTGTCGGAAGTCGCTGTCTGGATCGGAAAGAAAGTCGTAGATGGTATCATTCGTCAGCGGGCTGGCGTTGTACTCGACCATTGCTTCTTGAAGACTGCGCGGGAAGATCTCTTGGACATTCTTGTCCTGGTCCAACGCCAGTAGTTTCTCGTCGGCTTTGTCTCCCATCTTGATGATATTTTTGATCTCTTTTTGGATCTCCTTTAAGCGAGAGATCTGCTCGTTGCGGATGTCGATGATACTTGTCAGTCGGGTGATAGCTTGGCTTCGGTTCATGTTCGTACGTATCCCACAACTAGCGTACTGAGTACAGTACGGGTTCGAAACCGAGTTCGCGCAGGCGCGCAGATGTCGTAGAGATGGCGACCGCTCCCATGTCGATGCCGATGGCGTTACGCCCGAGTTTCACGGCGGCCGCGAGAGTGGTGCCGCTGCCGCAGCAGGGGTCGAGCACGGTGTCACCGGGGTTGGTGGTGAGCAAGATCAGCCGCTCGAGCAGCGCCTCGGGTTTTTGGGTGGGGTAGCCGTTGCGTTCTTTGCTGCGGGGAGGGATGACGGGGATGTTCCACACGTCGCCGAGCGGCATCCCGGGGGATTCTTCCTCGGTGGCCTCGGAGTGGGTGCGTGCGCCGTCGGAGAACTTGGCACCTTGTTTGGCGGTGCCGTACTTGGAGATGGTCGAGGGGGAGAGCGGCTCGTAGAGCTGGTTGAATGTGGGCTCAGCGCCACGTGTGTAGCGCAAGAGCACGTCGTGGAAGCGCTGGAGGCGACGGGATTTGCTGGGCCAGCGCTTGTAGCTCCAGATGATTTCGTCTTGGAAGTTCTCGGGGCCGAAGGACTGGTCGCAGACGATCCGAAGGCGGTAGGAGGTGCGCGGGTCGCAGTGAAGGACGAACGAGCCCTTGTCTGCGAGTAGTGTTTCTACAAAGGCGATTCGTTGTTGCAAGTACTGCAGGTATTGGGACAAGTCCGACCATTCGTCATTGAAGGCAAACGCGCCGTGCGCCGTCTTGTGCACTTGCTGCGTGAAGAACGGCGGGTCCATGTAGATGAGGTTTGCTTGCGTCGGGACTATAGGTAAGATGTAGCGCATGTCTCCGTGGTACAGTGAGACAGTTGGTTCATTCATGGTTTGTTTCCAGAATTCTCTTTGAATTGGGAGAGACGCCAAGTACGGTAACAAGCTTCTTCTATTTCTGCGCTGGCCATTTCTCCAGTATCTTCGTAGTTCCAAACGGTTACACTGCCTCGAAGCTTGAGCTTGCCGTTAACTAGCATGCGATACTGGTATCCGACCTTCTCAATTACTTCGCAGGAAACAGGTACACTACTAGTAGACAGTCTGCTGTCTTTAATTCTAGCAAGTGCGTAGCCGAGCAGCGCGCCACTGATTAACAGCATCGCAGATGTTGCTATTTCATCCATTGGTTCCCTCGTTGAGCATCCAGTAAAGACCGCAGTCGGGACATTCGACGGCGCAGGTGACTTGGCGCTTCTGGCACTCGGCGCATGCCGTGTAACGCATGCGCCGGTGATCGCAGAAAGCCCCTTTGGGTGGTTGTGGGTATTTCACTGGTTTGGCCATCGGAAGTCAGATTCGGCTTCGAACACCTTCGTGAGTTCGTAGGTGATACGTTGTGCGCCTCCGTCGAATTCACGGATGTCTGTTCGCAAGTCTGGTGTGGCTTCGAGGATGATCATAGAAGGTAGTTGGGAATTCGTTTTGGCAGTTCAAGTTCCTGCTGAATCGAACTTTCTAGTTGGTAGCGTTCGTCTGGAGATAACGCTAGCCACAGCTCGTCGAGGATGGTGGCGTAAGATTCCGGGTCGTCAGTTGAAGAAGAAGCTGGATCCAAGTCAAGCAGGTATTGCCAGAAGGAAGTGAAGCGACCCAATGGTGTTAACAAGTAGAGCTGCTTAGGTTGCCATAGCAACCAATCCGCGTTTCTGAACCAAACCAAGTGGGAGGTCTCTTCTAGGGTCATAGCGGTGGTGCAGATTCGTCGTCGTTGGTGTGGCCTTCGCTACAGTAGGTGGCGCATGAGCCCTCCAGGTACTCGGTGGCGCCGCACTCGCAGATAGGCTGTTTGGTAGCTACTGGTTCTGGGAAAAGATGCCGAGACAAGATCTCCCGCGCGTGAGGGTTGGCCTCGATCATCGGCACGAAGATGCACGCGAGCTTTTCCCCGAGGTATTCGAGGTCGTGGTCTTTCACCGGGAAGGCCTCGCCGCCGTGTACGTTGGCCTGTTGCGGATCGACGCCCGAATTCGCCAGGCACTCGATGTACTTGTGCATTAGGCCGTTGAATTCGAGGAACGGATGAGCTTCGGCGCCGACGTTGGCGCGGAAGCACATCCAGTAGAACTTCTCGTTGAGCGCTAAGAGCTTCTTGATGATGGGTTTATTCAAAGGGACTCCTGGGTAAGAGAGTTGAGGTATTCGGCGATGATGTCACCGTGGCAGCGCCGGGGCTTGCAGAAGCAGCCCAGCTTCTTGCCTTGTAGCTCGTGTACGCGACGTTTGAACGTGACGTCTGTTCTCAAACGTTCGATGAAGTACTGTTCGAACTTGGCTAGGCACGCGTCGCGTTCGTTGTCGGAAGCATTGGATGCCAGAAAGAAAGGATTGCCGAAGTAGCCGTGTTGCCCGTGTCCCGCGCGGCCGATGTAGACGTCGTAGTGTTCGTGGCGAAGATTGACGACTCGGGTGTTCATTAATGACCGTCCATAGGTTCTCCGAAACGGTCCCGAAGGTAGCAGTTTGCGCATTCACAATCGGACTGTCCGGTGCAGGCAACCGGTATTCGGTTTTCACGTTTGGCGTCTTTTTGTTTGCGCCTTTTGGAGATGACCAGCATCAGGCTGGGCTGTAGCTGAGCCTTGAGGAACTCCGTTGCCTCCTCCAGAGTTTTGCACACGTACATGCGGTGTGAGTCTCGAGTGATGATGACTCGGCTTTCCTCGTAAAGCTCGTGGATATCGGGGTAGTGAGAAAGCAGGAACCGGCACGTGAACAGTTCTAGCTCCCAGCTTTGGATGCTGGAGTCCGGGTCTGACACGAGCTTGAACGGGATGCCGAATACCTCAGGCGGTTTCATCGACGGGTGTCCCCTGCGTGTTGATGACCAGGGTGGCGACGTGAGCCCGTTCTGAGCCGTCGCCGATCTTCCAAGCCTGAACTAGCGCGTCCAGGATGGTGCATCGGCGGTTTTGGATGTCGTGCTGAAGCTGTTGTAGCCTCAGCAAGTCAGCCTGTGGCATGCGAGTAGGAATCTTCAAGAGGGTAGCTCCAGGTACTCATCGAAGTCCTGTGTAATCTTGTGCCACGTCATTCGAGCTACGACGTTGGGGTGAGTCTCTTTGTGTGTATACCAGCGCACATCGCCTTGATGGTTGGCAGCTTTGAGAATGACGGAGTGTTGGCCATTCTTGTTTCGCACGGCGAAGCACGGGAGCTCGAAGGGCTCTGCCGGGAGTTGGCGCCACCCCGACTTCTTGCTGAAGAGCTCGGTGGCGGGTTCCTCGTATGTCGCGGGGATGGTAGTGACTACCTTGTTGCGCACGTTGACGAGCTCACGTTCGAGCCACGTCTGTACCTCTTCGAGAGTTGCGACACGATCAAAGGTGATCGTGCTGCCCATTTGCTGGAGTTCTGCACTCCAGCGGAGGTGGACAGGTAGGCAGAGATCGTACTTCACGTATGCGGCGGCGAAATGGTACTTCTTGGACCACAGCAGTTTGGACTGGGAGCCGTCCACGTACATGTTCGAGCCAAAGATCTTCGGCGTGGGCGGGAGATGCTGGCGCGGGACGTTGGTGATGTTGGACATGACGGCTCCCTTGGGCTCGGGGATGAGTGCCGTGATCGTCTGGCGGAAGGAGGTGAGCCGATCTTCGACCCACTTTTCGACTTGCAGGATGTCTGCAAATTTTGAGGAGTGTTCGGTCGCCTTGTTGTTTACGACAATCTGTGCCGACCAAGGGGAAAGGGAATCGTCACAGAACTGGATGGATGCGCTGATGGGTCCGAACTCTGCATGCCAAGTACAACTAGTCGCACCTCGGTAGTTGAGTGGCATCTCTTTGCCGAAGAGTTTTACGTAGCGGTTCGTAGATGATTTGAAGTCGATGATGTTTTTGGGCTGCATGTGTCTTGGTTCCTAATTGAAGCGCTCGCCGGTTGTGGGGTTGGTGCCCTTGCGTTCGTGCTCTTCTCTCGAAGCCTTCAGAAACTCGAGAGGATCGAGGTCTTCGTACTGCTTGCACATGGGCAGGTAGTGCAACACGACGCAGGGGTCTGTGTCTGCTACGCAATCGGCGCCGCAGAATCCGCACACGAATTTGATGTGTTCATCACTGAGGGTGAGCTTGGGCATCGTTCTCTTTCGCCGTCAGTACGATCCTGTAGTCCGTGGGATTGCCGAACCGGTCTTCGTTGGGGTACACGTTCAGCTTGGGCTGAGGGTCTGAGATACCGAAGTGCTGAGCCAAGATCTTGGCTACTTCCTCTTCGGTGAGCTGGTAGCGCACTTCTCTCGTCATGGGACTAACTCGCCTGCGCCGTACCTGATGAGGTCGAAGCCGCTGAAGAAGAACAGGGCTTCGCGTTGGACGGCCTCGATGCTGTCAGAGGCGTGGACCGCGTTGCGCGGTAGATTGGTTCCGTAGCGTTTACGGATCGTGCCTTCTTCTGCTTTGGTAGGGTCTGTGCTGCCGACAATCTGGCGCAGCTTTTCGAAAGCGGGGACTTCCGACGGAATTATTTGCCTGAGCAAATAAACAGTACAGGGACCGCTTTGCATGAACCTGGAGTGTTCCGGGAAGAATGGCTTGTCTGCGTGTTCTTCGTAGAATCTTCGCATCTCTTTAGCTGAAAACACGAAGGAATTTTTTGACGCGACTATGCCGAAGCCGGAGTAGTGGATTTGTTGGACGATCTTCGTATTGTACGGGAGAGCATCGGGCTTGATGATGAGTAGTGTGAAATCTGAAGGTTTCATAGGGGACTCAGGCGGAGGACTTCGAGGTAGCCGACGATGCGGCACGGGTGTGGGGGATGGCTGAAACCGAGGATTACTTGTTCGCCTGCGCAAACGTGTAACTCGGTGGACGGCTTGAACGGGGCAAGGATGCCCGGGCCATTGATGTGATTGCGCGCGCCAAGGACCAGACGTTGCAACAGCAAGCGATTGGTATTGGAGGGCTCTGCTATGTCGTTAATCCACATCCTGAATTGAATGGCTCGGATGATGGCAGGGCCGATGAAGTCGAAAGTCAACTCTTTCCGTTGATCATCGACTTGCCTAAATTTGTCGGATTTGAAGGTGGCGGTGTCGAAGGATTCGAAGTCCGTGACACGTCGTTTGATCTGTTGTTGTTGCATTGGTAGCTACTCCAGAGGTTCAATGGTTGCTTGTTCTTCAGGAGAGGCATCTTCTAGGGCCAAGTGGCAGCACTCCTCACAGAGCGCCACCGGCGGGTCGAAGGCCAAGTACTTCGCCGGCTTGCCGCACTCGCGCTGATCGCCGGTGTCTCTGTTGACCTCGGTCATCTCGCACGTGCGCTTCACCATTCGTCGCCCAAGCAAGAGTGAGTGTCGGAACGCCAAGCGGTCAAGTAGACGCGAGGTGTGAAGTCACTGCAAGGTCGTTGATCAGATAGCAGCAATTCGTTGCACTCTCTCTGAATCTGCAAGGCAAGTATGTGAAACTCCTTGTATGCTTTTTCCTTCAACTTGACGATTGCGGCTCTCTTGGAGTCTTTGTCGAAGCAGATGGCTGAGATCTCCGATACCGCAAAGAAGCCGTGTGTTGGGTTGTATCCTGTCTTGATCAGTTTGCTCATGGTAGTTGGTGCCCGGTTAACGCGCCGGGCTTCGAGTCAGCCATTGAAGATTCCACCCCAAGGCCCTTGTTCGTTTTTGAAGCTGGTTTCGAATCGGTCTTGAGGACTCGGAAGAACTTTGGCGGTTGGCGTGAAGGCGATGGTAAGGATTACCTGATCTGCGTGTTTGAGGATGGCGGCTGCGGCATCTTCAGCGGTGTCGTAGTCCGTGAACAACCCATCGACTGCTAGGTTGTGCCAAAAAAGCAGCCATCTTTTCTTCTGGATTCGGTACCTGAGGTTTTCGTGGAGCCCTACTTTGAATGAAACGATGCGGAAGTTGTGGATATTCAGAATCATGGGTAATGTTCGTTTTTCTTGCAGCAATGTTACAGTTTCTTGCTACTCCGCTTCGGGAGCGTGTCCTCGAACGTCTCGTGCTGCGGGCCGTCTACTTCGAAGTCAGCGCTAAGGCGCGGGTTGTTGCCCCGCATCGCGAGGCGGAGCGGGATGTTGTTCCCGGGCCCGAGCTGATTGTAGAGCCAGCCAACACATGGCAATTCGCGGTTCACGGCCGTCTCGTGACAGGCCATGATTCGGAGCTGGCCTGCAAAGGGCCCGGGGCTGTCGGAGTAGGCAGCGATCGTGCTGCGGAGCCTGCGGTGCTTGTCCTCGCAGTAGCCGTTCGGGATGTCGTGGGGGTTGGTGCTCTTCTTCCAAGGGCACTTGGCGCATTGCTTGCGGGTCATGCAGCCACCCCCAGTGTCTCTCGAATGGTTCGAACGCATCCTACGATGGATGCAGGGATGGTCTTGTCGCCTCGGTAGAAGGCGGCGGCGAGTCGGTGGTTGCCGTCATCGACGATCCAGTTGATGTGCACGCCCATGTGGGGGATGCCCACGTCGATGAAGATGGGTTTTGGGTCGGGGTTGACGACCAAGTAAGCCACGCGCCAGATGTGAAGCGTTCGAATGCCTTCGGGGAGGAAGGCTTGACCGCCGTTGAGGGGCCGATTGAGAAAGAAGCCTGCCCGGATGGCTCCAGCGACTTCTTTCCTGGTGATGGGCTTGGTCACTTCAAACCAGACGGGGTGTTTGAAAGCTGACCAGTGTCTCAGCCGAGATACAGGTACTTGGATGGCGTGATCTGCACGAGTCATGGCACTACCACACTGCGAGCTTTCAATCGGTTTTTGGCGGCTTCGATGCAATGGTTATTGCAGGCAATCTGGTTTAGTGCTTCCTCACAGGTAGTTCTGCACGTATTCACATCGTATGTGAACTGTTCATCAGGTCTTGGAGTCAGGGGCGGTGGATCCGGCTGTCTGATAATCCACCGTACTAAGATAACGATTAGCACCGTTGCCAAGTAGCCAGCGCAGAACAAGATCGCCGCCTTTTTGGGGCTCTCGATACAGAACAGCGCTAAGCCGAAGAGGAGGAACGCCACTACAAGCAGCAAAGGCACACTGGCCAGCAGGGTGACAGCTGCAGAAAGTAAGAGTCCGACGGTTAGTTCAGGCATGTGCTACCTCTTGCCCTTCTTTGGAGCCTCGTCGCCTTCTTGTTGCCAGAACACGACCTTGAACTTTCCGAAAGGGCCTTTGCGGTCGGGGCGGAAGTCGCCGAGGCCGATGCGCGAGCCCGCGGCGTCGACAATCTCACGCAGGAGCTCGGGTGACATGACGGAGATGTCGAGCGTCATGGACCAGGAAAGCTTCCAGTGGTCGAACTTGGGACGGTGGGCGAGGATGCGGCCGCCCGTCGACGGGATGCGCACGGGGCGCGTGTCTACGTTCCACTCCTCACGAGATTCGAGGGGGATTTCGATCCCCTCGATGTCGAGGCACGCCGGGATGAGTGAGCTTTGCTGGGTCGTGACCTTGCTTTTGCCGGCCTTGAAGTACTTGCCCGCGTCGATGATGCATCGGAACAGGTTGGGCTGGGGGATGATGAGCAGCCCTTCTTGGTTGCGGTAGAGCTTCTTTTCCGCCTGCTCGCGGGGTGTCCCTTTGCTACCGATGGTGGCGGCGCGGGTGCCGTTGCTGGCGGCCATTTGGGCCTCATCGGTGAAGTTGTTCAGGAGTAGGGGGGACGAACCTTCGATGGCACATTGGATGGTAACGGTGTTCATTTATCGAGATGCTTTCCTTGAAGAAGAAGAACGAAGCGTGCCGTTGTGCCACTGCCCGCAATGCTTGCAGTGGAAAGAAGCAAACTTCTTGGTGAGATGTTGTTGTTCGAGATGGCGCCGTTGCGTTGCCGCTTCGGCTTCCGAAAGGTGGCAAACCTTAGGGAATGCGAAGTGATAACACAGCTCGACGTGGAGTGCACTACTCATTTTGTCTGAAATCCATGGTTTGCGTTGCCTGTGCTTGCTTGGCAGAGCAATGCCACGCAATGCCTCGAAATCCTTGCCTTGCAGGGGAGCGCTT
>JACZCZ010061358.1_pt1 | contig 32964 bp, 27 predicted proteins | sample 8641811 | NCBI WGS metagenome assembly JACZCZ01 (sample SAMN15324610, study PRJNA640507) | soil metagenome | isolation source: intercropping peanut in the first line | place: China: Luxin town, Laibin City, Guangxi Province | collected 2019-07-25 | depth 10cm m | reverse complement strand
GGACGCACGTCGACGAGCGAACCGGGAAGGAACGCGCGGACGAAATCGATCTCGACCGTGAAGCCGCCCTTGACGCGGCCGTTGATGATGCCCTTGACGACTTCCTGCTTCTCGAATGCCTGTTCGAGGCGCGACCAGGTGCGCGCACGTTTGGCCTTCTCGCGCGACAGACGGGTCTCGCCCGAACCGTCCTCGACGCTGTCCAGTGCGACTTCGACGGTGTCGCCGGCGGCGACTTCGACTTCGCCGCGTTCGTTCTTGAACTGGTCAACGGAGATGACGGCCTCGCTCTTGAGGCCCGCGTTCACGATGACGTAGTCGGAGCCGACTTCCATCACCTGCGCGTTGAGGATGGCACCTGGCTTGATCTTCTGCGAGGCCAGGCTTTCTTCGAACAGTTGCGCAAAACTTTCGGTCATGAGTACTTCCGGGGTCACAAAGGACCCGCTGATCCTTGCCGTGATCCTTCACCAGCGAGGGGTTGTTGAATCGAACCGCACATCCGGCGCGGCACCTGCAAAACATGGGCGCGAGGCTCGGGGCTCGGGTCAGAAAACTCCAAGAGCAGATGGTGTCTCGGCTTCTGGCCCGAGCCCCGAGCCCCACGGCTCGAGCCCTTCTCTAAATCTTTCCCGGGAACCGCTCTGCTGCCAGCTCGAGCACGCGCGCGACGACCGCATCGATGCTCATAGAAGTGGAATCTATGATCTGGGCGTCGTCGGCGGGCCGGAGCGGGGCTATCGGGCGGCTTGCGTCGCGCCGATCGCGCTCGGCGATCTCCTGCGAAAGGGCGGCGAGGTTAGCACCGAGACCCTTGTCTTTCAACTGGTTATAGCGGCGCCGGGCCCGTTCTTCGGCGCTCGCCGTGAGGTAAATCTTGAGCGTCGCCTCCGGGAAAATCACCGTGCCCATGTCCCGGCCGTCGGCAACGAGCCCCGGAGCCTGGGCAAACGCCCTCTGACGCGCCACCAGAGCCGTTCTCACGGCCGGAATGGCGGCCACGCGGGAGGCCCCGTCCCCTGCCCGCTCGGTCCGGATCTCCCGGCTGACCTCGCTCCCATCGAGCCAGATCTGCTCGTTTCCGCCGGCATCCGCGCCGAAACGGACCGCCAGGGTCCGGGCAATCTCGGCCGTCCCGGTCTCGTCGTCCAGCGGGACCGACCGGGACAGCGCGGCGTAGGCGACCAGCCGGTAGAGGGCCCCGCTGTCCAGCAGGTGCCAGCCCAGTTCATCGGCGACCCGCCGGGCGACCGTTCCCTTACCGGACCCGCTGGGTCCATCGATCGTCAGAACGGCGGCCGGCGGCGTCATCGATCTGGACCGCGGTCAGGGCCGTTCGACCAGATCGAGCCCGGCCGACCGGGCGGTCTGGAGAAACCCCGGGAACGAGGTCGCGACATTCGCGACGTCGGCGATCTCGATCGGGCCCGCCGACCGCAGGCTCGCCACCGTGAACGACATCGCGATGCGATGGTCGCCATGGCTGTCGATCTTTCCGCCGCTGAAGGCATGCCCTTCGGGCCGGCCCTGAATCCGCATGCCGTCGGGGAGCACTTCGCAATCGACCCCCATTGCGCGCAGGCCCTCGGCCATGACGGCGATGCGATCGCTCTCCTTCACGCGCAATTCCTCGGCTCCCGTGACGACGGTTTCACCGTCGGCGCAGGCGGCTGCGACGAACAACGCCGGGAATTCGTCGATTGCCAGCGGCACGAGATGCTCCGGCACGTGAATGCCCTTGAGCTTCGCCGGGCGCACTTCGATATCCGCGACCGGTTCGGCGCCAGCCGTGCGGTGATGGACGACCCGGAGGTCCGCGCCCATCAGCGCGAGGATATCGAGCATGCCTGTGCGCGTCGGATTGATGCCCACGCCCTTGATCGTGAGTCCCGACCCACGGCTGATCGAACCGGCCACGAGGAAGAATGCGCTGGACGAGAAATCGCCGGGCACCTCCAGCGAGCAGGCGTTCAGGCGAGCGGGCGGCTCGAGACGGATCTCGCCGTTCGCGACGTCGATCTCGCAGCCGAATCCCAGCAACATGCGCTCGGTATGATCGCGCGTCACGGCTGGCTCGATCACGGTTGTCGGGCCCTTTGCATAGAGCCCGGCGAGAAGCACTGCGGACTTCACCTGTGCGCTCGCCACCGGCAGTTCATACCGGATGCCGTTGAGATTCGATGCGCCTGAGATCTTCACGGGCGGCTTGCCATTGAGCGTCGCGATGCGCGCGCCCATCTGGCGCAACGGCGTCGCGGCACGCTCCATCGGCCGCTGCATCAGCGAGGAATCGCCGATCAGTTCGCTGTCGAACGCCTGGCCGCTCAGCAGGCCCGTCATCAGACGCATCGCCGTTCCGGAATTGCCCATGTCGAGCGCATGCGTCGCAGCGCGCAGTCCTTTCATACCGACGCCGCGCACGCGAACCTCCTGCGCGCCCGGACGCTCGATGACGACGCCCAGCGCGCTCATGGCTTTCATCGTCGCGAGGCAATCTTCGCTTTCGAGAAAGCCTCTGACTTCGGTGACGCCGTCGGCAATGCCGCCGAGCATCAGCGCACGATGTGAAACGGACTTGTCGCCAGGGACGCGAATCGCACCTGCGGTGCCCTGCACGGGCTGAACGATGTAATGGGACATCTTCGGGAAGTTTTCAGGAACCAAGAGCCTGTCGCAGCGCGCTGAGCATACGCTCATTCTGGGAGTGCGTTCCGATCGTCAGACGCAGGTGCGTCGGCAGCTGATAGTTGCCGACCGGACGCACGATCACTCCCTGGCGCAGCATGGATTCGTACACGGGGCCGACCGGCCGGGCGCAATCGACGAGAACGAAGTTGCCTCGCGATGGATAGTGGCGAACCTTCATCTGATCGAGACCCGCCTCCAGTTGCTGCATGCCGTCCCGATTCAGCTTCGCGGACTGCCGCAGATGCTCTGCATCGTCGAGCGCGGCCACAGCGGCAGCCAAGGCAATGGAGTTGACGTTGAAGGCCTGCCGCACGCGATTCAGCAGCGCGGCGATCGCCGGACTCGAGAGCGCATAGCCGACTCGCAGTCCGGCGAGCCCGTATGCCTTCGAGAAAGTCCGCACGACGACGAGGTTCGGAAATTCCTGGAGCCAGCGACTCGTGTCCGGAAACCCCCCGTCCTGTGCATATTCGATGTATGCCTCGTCGACGACGACGATCACATTGGCCGGCAGCCCCGCGATGAACTGCTTCAGCGGCGCGGCCTCCACCCAGGTTCCCGTCGGATTGTTCGGGTTGGCGACGAACACCAGACGCGTACGATCGTTCACCAGTGCAGCCATGGCATCGAGATCGTGCCCAAGCGCCATCGGATGCGACTCGGGCAGCGCCGGCGCTACACGCGCGGTTGCTCCCGTCGCTTGCACCGCGATCGGATAGACCGCGAATGCATACTGCGAGTACACAGCTTCGACGCCCTGCGTGAGGAACGTCTCCGCCAGCATCACCAGCACATCGTTGGATCCGTTCCCCAGCGTGATGCCGTCCGCCGCGCAACCCAGCTTGCGCGCAAGCGCCTGCTTGAGCGCAAACCCGCCGCCGTCGGGATAGAGGCCAATCTCGGTTGAAGCAGCCGCGATCGCTGCCCGCGCCTTCGCGCCCGGGCCCAGCGGATTCTCATTCGACGCGAGCTTGATGATGTCCTTGATGCCGTACTCGCGCGCGAGTTCTTCGATGGGCTTACCCGGAACGTAGGGCGCAAGTGTGCGGACGGAGGCGGCGGCGAGTTGGGAGGGGTCGGTAGGCATATGGAAGATGGCTACTGGCTGTTGGCTACTGGCGCCTGCCAGAGAAAGAAGAACGGCTGGGGATAGCGCAGGACATCAGCGCGGATTCTGGCCAGCAGCCAGCCGCTCATTACAGTACCGCACACGGATACGACCCCAGCACCCTGAAAAGCGACGCCTGCTCCTTCAGCGCCTCCAGCGCTTCCTTCAGCGGCGATTCGCTCGCGTGGCCCTGCACGTCGATGAAGAACACGTAGTCCCATTTGTGCTTGCGCGATGGGCGCGATTCGATCCGCGTCATGCTGATGTTGTTCTGTGCGAGCGGCGTGAGCAGCCGGTGCAACGTGCCGGGCGACTGCGTGTCGCCCGCCGAGAACAGCAGCGTGGTCTTGTCGTTCCCGCTGGCATCGAACGGCTTGCGGCCGATCACGAGGAAGCGGGTCGTGTTGTCCGGCCGATCCTCGATGTCGTGGGCGATCAGGTTGAGCCCATACACCTCGGCGGCTGTCTGGCCCGCGATTGCAGCAGTGCCCTCTTCGTCACGTGCGCGACGAGCTGCCTCGGCATTGCTGCTCGCCGCGATGCGTTCGACGCCCGGGAGATGCTCATCGAGCCACTGCCGGCATTGCGCGAGCGACTGCTGGTGCGAGCACACACGCGAAATGGCGGGCAATCCGGCCATCTTGCCGAGCAGATGCTGATGGATTCGCAATTCGACTTCGCCGCAGATCTTGAGCGGTGACATCAGGAACATGTCGAGCGTGTGGTTGACCGTGCCCTCGGTCGAGTTCTCGACCGGCACGACACCGAAGTCCGCGTGCCCCGCCTGCACTTCCTCGAAGACTTCGCGGATCTCGCCCATCGGCAGTGCACGCACCGAATGACCGAAATGCTTGAGCACCGCCTGCTGCGAGAACGTGCCTTCCGGGCCCAGGAACGCCACCTTGAGGGGCTCTTCCTGCGCGAGGCAGGCAGACATGATCTCCCGGAAGAGCCGCACGATCTCTTCGTTGCGAAGCGGGCCCGCGTTGCGTTCGATCGCCTTGCGCAGCACCTGCGCCTCGCGCTCGGGCCGATAGAAGTCCGCTGTGTGCAGTCCCTGCGCAACCTTCGACGCTCCCACCTGCTTCGCGACGCGAGCACGCTCGTTCAACAGCTGGTGGATCTGTGCGTCGATGCCATCGATGCGCTCGCGAAACGACTGAATGTCGGCGGCCGGCGTTGCCTTCGGCAGCGCGCGCTTGGTCTTCGCAGACTTCTTCTTCGGTCCGGCCACGACTACACCTTGCGAACGGTCAATACGCCGTCGATGCCGCGCAACTGGTCGATCACCGAATCCGGCACGGCGCCGTCGATGTCGATCAGCGTGTAGGCGAGATCGCCCCGTGACTTGTTGAGCAGATCGGCGATGTTCAGGTTGGCGGCCGCGAGCGCGGTCGAGATCTGGCCGACCATGTTCGGCACGTTCTCGTTCGCGATCGCGATTCGCGCAGCCCCAGGCGTGCGTGGCAGCACGGCCTCGGGGAAGTTCACGCTGTTGCGGACGTTGCCGTTCTCGAGGAAGTCCCTCAACGTGTCTGCGACCATGACGGCGCAGTTCTCTTCGGCCTCGCCCGTCGAAGCGCCGAGGTGCGGCAATGCGACGACTCTCGGATGATCTTTCACTCGCGCCGTCGGGAAGTCGCAGACGTACGCACCGAGCTTGCCCGCATCCAGCGACTCGATGATCGCGGCCTCGTCGACGATGCCGGCGCGGGCGAAGTTCAGGATGACGCCGCGATCCTTCAGCAGTCGCAACCGGTTCGCGTTGACCAGGTGCTTCGTCGCATCGATGAGCGGCACGTGGACCGTAACCATGTCGCAGCGGGAGAAGAGGTCGTCCAGCGACAACGCCTGCTCGACGCCCGAGGACAACTGCCACGCACGCTGCACCGTGATCTGCGGATCGAAGCCGAGCACGTGCATGCCGAGTGCGTGAGCGGTATTTGCAACTTCGACGCCAATCGCACCGAGACCGACCACGCCGAGCGTGCGGCCCGGCAGCTCGTAGCCGACGAACTTCTTCTTGCCTTTCTCGACCGCTTCGTCGATCTGCTCGTCGTTGCCCTTGAGGCCGCGTACATACTCCCAGGCCGGGCAGATATTCCGGGCGGCAAGGAACAGGCCGGCGACGACCAGTTCCTTCACGGCATTGGCGTTGGCGCCAGGCGCGTTGAATACCGGCACGCCGAGCTTCGAGAACTTGCCGACCGGGATGTTGTTCGTTCCCGCGCCAGCACGCGCAATCGCCTTGATGCTCTGCGGCAGCGACATCTCATGCATGTCGGCCGACCGCACGAGCACTGCATCCGGATGACCGATCTCGGAAGCCACTTCGTAGCGGTCCCGGGGAAACCGGTCGAGCCCGCGCACGGAGATGTTGTTGAGCGTCAGGACGCGGAATGTCATCCGTGCTTCCTTGCGAAGTCGTTCATGAAGTCGACCAGCGCCTTGACGCCTTCGACCGGCATCGCGTTGTAGATGCTGGCCCGCATGCCGCCGACGGACCGATGCCCTTCGAGCGTCACGAGACCGGCGCCCTTCGCCTCAGTCGTGAATGTCTTGTCGAGCTCGGGCTTGGCGAGCGTGAACGGAACGTTCATCCACGAGCGCGCATCCTTCGCGACCGGGTTGCGATAGAAGCCGGACGCATCGATCGCGTTGTACAGCAGCTGCGCTTTGGCGCGATTGCGCTCGCCCATCGCCTCGAGCCCGCCGTTCTTCTTCAGCCACTGGAACACGAGACCGGAGAGGTACCAGGCGAAGGTCGGCGGCGTGTTCAGCATCGAGCCTTCCTTCGCCATCTGCGCATAGTTCATGAACGACGGCGTTTCGGACCGTGCCTTGCCGAGCAGATCGTCGCGCACTATGACGAGCGTGAGCCCGGCCGGGCCGATGTTCTTCTGCGCGCCCGCATAGATCAGGCCGAACTTCGACACGTCGATCGGGCGGGAGAGAATCGTCGACGACATGTCCGCAACCAGCGGCACGTTGCCCACGTCCGGTACGAAATGGAACTCGACACCGCCGATCGTTTCGTTCGGCGTGTAGTGCAGATAGGCCGCATCCGCACTGCGCCTCCACGAAGCAAATGCGGGAATCGCCACGTACGGCTCGCCGGCATCGGCGGCCACGTTTACTTTTGCGTACTGCTTCGCTTCGCCGATGGCCTTCTTGGACCATGCACCGGTGTTGACATAGTCGACGACGCTGTCCTTGTTCGACAGGTTCATCGCAACACCTGCGAACTGCGCCATCGCGCCGCCCTGCAGGAACAGCACTTTGTAATTCGATGGAATCGCGAGCAGCTCGCGCAGGTCGGCTTCCGCTGTTTCAGCGATCGAGATGAAAGCCTTGCCGCGATGGCTCATCTCCATCACCGACATGCCAGTGCCACGCCAGTCGAGCAGCTCTTCGCGCGCCTGTTCGAGAACTTCCTGGGGCAGGACTGCGGGGCCGGGGCTGAAATTGTATACGCGCATTTCGGGACAGATTGCTGGTGTGACCGGGGTTTCGGGAGAGAGGATCACTCGGCGGCCGGCTCGCCGCCGTCGTCGCCTTCGCCCGTTTCGGCGATGATCCGTTCGAGACCGACGAGGCGATCGCCTTCGTCGAGGCGGATCAGGCGCACGCCCTGCGTATTGCGGCCCTGCTGCGAAACATCGCTGACAGGCGTGCGGACGAGCGTGCCGCTCGAGCTGATGAGCATGATTTCGTCGTCGTCGCGCACCTGCAGCGCGCCGACCATGCGGCCGTTGCGCTCGCTGATCTGCAGGGCGATGACGCCCTGGCCACCCCGGCCATGAACCGGGAAATCCTCCACAGGCGTGCGCTTGCCGTAGCCGTTCTGCGAGGCCGTCAATACCATGCCTTCGCGCAGCGTGATCAGGGAAATGACTTCCTCACCTTCGGGCAGACGGATGCCGCGCACGCCGGCTGCGTTGCGTCCCATCGGACGAACGTCGTTTTCGTCGAAGCGAATCGCCTTGCCGCCGCTCGAGCACAGGATGATGTGCCGGCTGCCGTCGGTGATATCGACGCCGACGAGCCTGTCGTTCTGATCGAGTTCGATGGCGATGATGCCCGCCTGACGCGGCCGCGAGAATGCCTCCAGCGACGTCTTCTTCACCGTGCCGTTCGCGGTCACCATGAAGACGAACTTGTTCTCTTCGAACTCGTGGATCGGCAGCACCGCATTGATGCGCTCGCCTTCCTGCAGCGGCAACAGATTCACGATCGGCTTGCCGCGCGAACCGCGGCTGGCCTGCGGCAGCTGATACACCTTCAGCCAGTACATCTTGCCGCTGCTCGAGAAGCACAACAACGTGTCGTGCGTGTTGGCAACGAAGAGCTTGTCGATGAAATCTTCGTCCTTCACCGTCGTCGCCGCCTTGCCGCGGCCGCCCCGACGCTGCGCCTGATACGCAGTCACGGGCTGTGCCTTCGCATAGCCGCCGTGCGACAGCGTGACGACGACGTCCTGCTGCTCGATCAGGTCTTCGATCGTGAGATCGGAATGATCCTGGTTGATCTCGGTGCGGCGCTTGTCGCCGTACTTCGCGCGGATGTCTTCGAGCTCCGCGCGGATCACCATCAGCAGGCGTTCCGGACGGGCGAGGATGTCTTCGAGATCGCGAATCTGTTCGAGCAGCTCCTGGAACTCGGCCCAGATCTTGTCCTGCTCGAGCCCGGTGAGGCGATGCAGTCGCAGATCGAGAATGGCCTGTGCCTGGACGTCCGAGAGGCGATAGCCGCCTTCCACGAGGCCGAACTCGTCGGCGAGACCCGCCGGCCGGGTGACGACCTGCCCTGCCCGCTCCAGCATCTGCGGCACGGAGCCCGACGACCATACGCGCTCCATCAGGGCGACCTTCGCCTCGGGAGGCGTCGGCGATGCCTTGATGACCGCGATGACTTCGTCGATGTTGGCCAGTGCAACTGCCTGGCCCTCGAGGATATGGGCGCGATCGCGCGCCTTGCGCAGATCGAAGATGGTCCGGCGGGTGACGACTTCGCGCCGATGCCGCAGGAACGCCTCCAGCATCTCTTTCAGGTTGAACAGCTTCGGCTGTCCATCCTGCAGGGCCACCATGTTGATGCCGAACACGGACTCGAGCGGCGTGTGCTTGTACAGGTTGTTCAGCAGCACGTCCGCGACTTCGCCGCGCTTCAGCTCGATCACGATGCGCATGCCGTCCTTGTCGGATTCGTCGCGCAGACCGTCGCCGGCGATGCCGTCGATCACCTTCTCGCGCACCAGTTCGGCGATCCGCTCGATCAGGCGCGCCTTGTTCACCTGGTACGGCAACTCGGTGACGATGATGGCCTGCCGCCCCTTGTCGTCTTCCTCGATTGCCGTCCGCGCGCGCATGTACATGCGCCCGCGTCCCGTCAGGTAAGCACTGACGATTTCCTTGGTGCCGTTGATGATGCCCGCCGTCGGCAGATCCGGACCTGGGATGTACTGCATCAACGCGGCGATCGAGAGATTCGGATCGTCGATGAGGGCGATACAGGCAGTGACCACTTCGCCCAGATTGTGCGGCGGAATGTTGGTTGCCATGCCCACGGCGATACCCGACGAACCGTTGATCAGCAGATTGGGCACACGCGTCGGCAGAACCGTCGGCTCGAGTTCCTTGCCGTCGTAGTTGGGCTGGAAGTCGACCGTCTCGCGATCGATGTCGGCCAGCAGTTCCGACGCGAGCGAGGTCATGCGCGATTCGGTGTAACGCTGCGCGGCCGGCGGATCGCCGTCGACTGAACCGAAGTTGCCCTGGCCGTCGACCAGCAGATAGCGCAGCGAGAACGGCTGGGCGAGACGCACGAGCGCGTCGTAGATGGCCGCATCGCCGTGCGGGTGGTACTTGCCCATCACGTCGCCGACGACACGGGCGCATTTCACATAGGGCCGCGAATGCACGTTGTTGCTTTCGTGCATGGCGAACAGGATGCGGCGGTGGACGGGCTTCAGGCCGTCGCGGACGTCGGGGAGCGCGCGCCCGACGATGACGCTCATCGCATAGTCGAGATACGACTTGCGCATCTCGTCTTCGAGGTTGACGTGCAGTATTTCGCGCGCGATTTCGGCCATGCTGTGCGATTCGACTCGTTGGAGACTGCGCCGAACCGCCCCAGGTCGCGTCAACAACGCTGTTGCGCAGGAGGCATCCGGCCAGTCTGTTTCTACCCCGCGCAGTCATCGCTGCCCTGAAGGTTCTCGAGGGCAAATCCGAAGGACAAACCCGGGGTAGTGAAGTGGCAAATGGTACCACAGCGAGCCGCTCATCCGAACTGCCGGAAGCATCCCCAAGCTATACTTCGTGCGCCTTCGCGACCTCGCCGGACGGGGCGCCTTTCGAATCGTTTTTTCGGGACCTTCATGGAACACGTCGACACGCTGATAACGGCTCGCTGGGTGATACCCATCGAGCCTCGCGACCGCGCGCTCGAAGACCATGCGGTCGCAATCCGTCAGGGCCGGATCGTTGCGATCGAGCCCCGGGAACAGGCTTTGCAGCGGTTTGCCGCGGATCAGACGATCGATCGCCCTGCTCACGTCCTGCTCCCCGGACTCGTCAATGCGCACACTCACGCCGCGATGGCGCTGCTGCGCGGGGCCGCCGAAAGCTCATCGCTCGATCATTGGCTGAAGACCCAGGTCTGGCCCCTCGAACGCCAGTGGATCGACGCCGAATACGTTCGCGACGGTACCGAGCTGGCGATTGCAGACATGCTCACCAGCGGCACTACATGCTTTGCCGACATGCACCTCTTCCCCGAAATCGTCGCCCACACGGCCTCGGCGGCGCGCATGCGCGCCTGCATCGGACTACCCGTGCTCGATGCCGCAACGCTGTGGGCGGAGTCCGCCGATGAGTACATGGACAAGGGCTCGCGGCTGCACGACGAGTATCGCGACGATCCTCTGATCACGACGGCCTTCGCGCCCTACTCTCCCGCAGCCCTTACGGACGCAACACTGATGCGCGTGCGGCGTGCAGCCGACGAACTCGATCTGCCGATGACGATGCACGTGAACGAGAGCCATCTCGACGCGGTCATAGACGGCGAACGCACGCTGGCGCGACTCGACCGGCTGGGGCTGCTGTCGCCGCTGCTGGCAGCGGTCCACATGGTGCATCTGGATCACGAGGATCTCGACCGGGCCGCGCGCGGCGGCATTCATATCGTTCATTGCCCGCAATCGAACCTGAAGCTCGGCAACGGCGTGGCTCCGATCCGGGCCATCCGCGCACGCGGCGTCAACATCGCACTGGGCACCGACGGCGCAGCGAGCAACAACGATCTGAGCCTGCTCGACGAAATGCGCACCGCGGCCCTGCTGGAGACCGGCGTGATCGTCTGGCACATGGACGGATCTCCGCCCATGACTGCACACGACTGGCTTCGCGCTGCCACACTGAGCGGCGCGCAGGCACTCGGACTCGGTGACGCAATCGGCTCGATCGAACCCGGCAAATGGGCGGACCTGTGTTGCATCGATCTCGCCCGCCCCCACTCTCAACCCGTCTACGATCCGGCCGTGCAGATCGTGCACTCGATTTCCCGCGACCAGGTCAGCGATGTCTGGGTCGCCGGACGTCGCCTGGTCGCCGACGGCCGGCTCACGCAGATGGACATCGACGACGTAGTTGAGCGAGCGCAGCGCTGGCAGGCCCGCATCGCTCCGACACGTTCCTGAGGACCCGGACATCATGATTCAGGCAGCAAGCAATCACGACCCCGCGGAGATCGCACGGTTCGACGCTACGGCGCAGCGCTGGTGGGACCCGCACGGCGAGTTCCGCCCGTTGCATGTTCTGAATCCTGTGCGGCTCGACTACATCGATGCCCGCGTCGGAGGCCTGCGCGGCAAGCGGGTGCTCGACGTGGGCTGCGGCGGCGGACTGCTGAGTGAAGCGATGGCGCGGCGCGGCGCGGAAGTCACCGGCATCGACCTCGGTACGGCAACGATCGAGGTTGCAGAGCTGCACGCACTGCAGTCGAACCTCACCATCCGCTACATCCGCGAGTCGGCGGAAGTTCATGCGGCCCATTCCCCTGGCGCCTATGACGTCGTCACCTGCCTCGAGATGCTCGAGCACGTGCCCGAGCCGGCCAGCGTCCTCGCGGCACTTCGTACGCTCGTGAAGCCCGGCGGCGATGTCGTGATCTCCACGCTCAACCGCAATCTGAAATCGTGGCTGCTCGCCATCGTGGGCGCGGAATACGTCCTGGGCCTGCTCGAGCGCGGAACGCACACGTATTCGCGGTTCATTCGGCCCGCCGAGCTCTCCCGCTGGGCTCGGGCGGCTCACCTGGATCTCGTTGACGTCGCCGGGCTCGACTACGACGCCTTTCGTAACACGGCGAAGCTGAGCAGCAACGTTGATGTGAACTACATGATGCACTTGAAGCGTGGGGCAGCTGCCGGCTGACGGCCCCATTCACACGACCGATGACTGACATGCCCCTGAACGCGACAACGATTGCCCTGCTGCTGATCTCCATCCTCGCTGGAATGCTGGCAGGCGCACTGATCGCCTCGCTGCGCTCGCGTCGCCGATCGGAAGCCTTGCATGTCGAACTTGCAGTCCTGCGCTCGCAGGTGAAGACAGAGGAACAACTCGAGCGCGAGCGCCAGATTGCGGCCGAGCGGACGATGGAACGCCTCCAGAGCACCTTCAACGACGTGGCGGGTGCCTCACTGAAATCCAACAGCGAAGTGTTCCTGAAGCTCGCGCGCGAACATCTCGGACAGCACCAGCAAACGGCGGTGGCCGCGCTCGCCCAGCGCGAGAAAGCCATCGAAACCATGCTGACGCCGATTCGCGAAGCCCTCGGCAAGACGGAGCAGCAACTGCAGCGCATCGAGAAGGAACGCGCTGAAAGCTTCGGCAGCCTGCGCACATCCCTGGAAGCTGTAACGCTGGGCCAACAGGCTTTGCAGCGCGAGACCCGTACGCTCGTGAATGCGCTGCGGCGCCCAGAAGTCCGCGGCCAATGGGGTGAGATGACGCTGCGCCGGCTGGCCGAGCTCGCGGGCATGGTCGAGCACTGCGACTTCAATGAACAGGTCCACGTGCGGACGTCGGACGGCGCGCTGCGCCCTGACATGATCGTTCACATGCCCGACGGCCGCGATCTCGTCGTCGACGTCAAGACCCCGCTAGATGCGTATCTCGAAGCCGTGGATGCCGTCACCGACGAGCAGCGCGGCATCGCATTGCGCAGGCATTCGCAGGCGCTCAGCGAGCGCGTCCGGCAACTGGGCTCCAAGAGCTACTGGAGCCAGTTCGAGAACAGCCCGGACTTCGTGATCCTCTTCATTCCCGGCGACCAGTTCCTTTCCGCCGCCCTCGCCGAACTGCCGAATCTGCTCGAGGATGCGATCCGTCAGAACGTGATCATCGCGACGCCGTCGAGCTTCGTCGCGCTGCTCAAGACGGTCGCTTATGGCTGGCGCCAGACGGCGCTTGCACAGAACGCGGAAACGATCAGGACGCTCGCCGAGGATCTGTACAAGCGCCTCGTCGTATTCACCGGCCACCTGAGCCGGCTCGGCCGCAACCTCGGCCTCGGCGTCGATGCCTTCAACAGCGCGGTCGGTTCTCTCGAACGCCAGGTGCTGCCGGGAGCCCGGAAGTTCACCGAGCTCGGCGTCAGGCCCGAGCGCGAGATCGAATCCGTCGAGCCCATCGACAAGCTCGCGCGTGATCCGCAGTTGCGCGAGCCGGAGAGCCAGCTGGAGCTGAATGGCTTGCCTCAGACAAGCCGTGATGAAAGTGACGGGCTGACGAAGTGACGACAGCCCACTGGGTACGCACTACCTTGCGACGTCACCGCTTCACTTCAGTGTTCCGATGACACCCGCTCTCGACGATGCGCTCGTCAACAAGGCCGCGCCTGCCGGCTCGATGCGCTATTTCTCGCTGCTCTACACGTCGCCCGAGCATCGGGAGATCGTCACGGCGCTGTATGTGATCGATGCGGAGATCCGCGAGTCGGCACAGAGCCCGAACCACGATGTCGCTCACACGCGGCTGCAATGGTGGCGACAGGAGATCGATCGCCTCGTCAATCACAACGCCCAGCATCCGGCGACGCGGATCCTGGGCGCGATCGATCACGTCGACCGCAAGGTCTTCGCCCGCCTGCACGAGTTGATCGTCGCGGCTGACATGGATCTGGCGCGGATGACCTTCCTTAACCTGCGCGAGCTCCGCGCCTATTCGAGCCGCAGCGGCGGCACTATCCAGGAACTGATCGCCGAATCGCTGACCCCAGCAGCGCTGAGCAGTGAAGACCGCACGCTGGCCAACCGTCTGGGCGTCGGGATTCGACAAGCAGAAATGCTCAGGGATACCCGCCAGAACGCGTACGACGGACGGCTCTATCTGCCGCTCGATCTGCTGGAGGAAGCGTCCGTCCACATCGAAGATCTGCGGGCTCGCGACGTCAGTCCGGCCGTGCGCGGCGTGCTCGTGAAGTTCCGCGAGGCCATTGCCCCCGATCTCGATGTCCCTGCCGGTGCCGGCAAGGCATACTTGCGCCCGCCGATCGTGCTTGCCGCCCTGCATCGCCGACTGCTGGATCGCATCGCTGCGCTCGACTACGACGTTGCGACCCAGCGTATCGATCTGGGCCCGATCGAAAAGCCATGGACAGCCTGGCGCGCCGCGCGACGCGCACGCTGATTTCCGTCCCGGCCTCATCCACTCAACTCATCGTTCCGCCATGCTCGATCCCCGTACCTACAAGCCTGCCACCGACGTCCTGCGCGATCGTGTCGTTCTGATCACCGGCGCAAGCGACGGCATCGGCCGTTCCGTTGCCAAAGCCGCTGCCGCTCATGGCGCGCAAGTCGTCCTGCACGGGCGCAACGTGAAGCGCCTCGAAGCTGTCTACGACAGCATCGTTGCGGCGAATGGCCCCCGACCTTCGATCCTGCCGCTCGATCTCGAGAAAGCCGGCCCCGCCGAGTACGACGCGCTCGTCGCGGCGCTGGAAAAGGAGTTCGGCAGGCTGGATGTCCTGTTGCACAACGCAGGCATGCTCGGCGAGCGGGCGCCCGTCGAGCACTATGAAGTCGCGAAGTGGATGCGGACGATGCACGTCAACGCGAACGTGCCTTTCATACTCACGCAGAAATGCCTGCCGCTGCTGCGTCGCTCGCCGGACGCATCGATTGTCTTCACGTCGAGCGGTGTCGTGCCGCGGCCCCGCGCTTTCTGGGGCGCCTATCTGGCCTCCAAGTGGGCGAGCGAAGGCCTCATGCGAATGCTGGCAGACGAACTCGAGCAGCCTGGAATCCGCGTGAACAGCATCAATCCCGGAAAGGTGCGGACGAACATGCGACTGCAGGCGTATCCGGCCGAAGATCGGACGGTGCTCGCCGATCCGGATGCCGTCGTGCCGGCGTATCTCTATCTGTTCGGACCGGACAGCCGCGGTATCACCGGACAGAGCTTCGACGCGCAGTAAGCCTTCTGTCATTCCCCCAGTGGGGAGAATCCATCCGCCGGGGAGTGGACTCCCGCCTGCGCGGGAGTGACGGAACAAACCTATCGGGTGCGCTTCTTCTTCTGCCGATCCGCTGCCCTTCTTGGAGCACGCCGGGGCGGTGGTGCTGGGACCGGCTGCTGCATTTCCGCGTATTCGTAAAGGCGCGCGACCTGCTGATCGGTGAGCGCCTTGTGCTTGCCGCGCGGCAGTTCGCGGGGCAGCTCGATGTCGGCGAACTTCACCTGGATCACGCGGCTGACTTTGAGACCGTGCGTTTCGAACAAGGCACGGACTGCGGCACGCCGATGCGAATGCGCCGCTTCGACGCGAAACCATCGATTCGTGCCTTCACCGCCGGCCGGCTCGATGCTCTCGAAGGCAACGGGCTGATCGTTGAACTGCACCATGCGGGGCAGCGTCTCAGCATCGAATTCAGGTTCCGGAACCAGTACGCGCGCGACGTATGCCGAGGGAATCTGCTCCGCGCGTCGACGCAATCCGTCAGCGAGCTTGCCGTCGCTCGTCACCAACAAAAGTCCACTGTCTCCTGGCTGCATCGTGTTGATCACGAGCCAGCGCGCACCGCGCACGGCCGGCAGCCGCTCCATCACCGATTCTTCGGTGGATGATTCTTCCCCCGCGGATGCCGGCTGAACGGGTTGTCCCTGGGGCTTGTGATAGGCAAGCACGGAGGCTTTGCCCGCTGTGGTCTTCAGGCGGCCGGTGACATCCTGACCGTCGAGAACGACACGGTCCCCGTCGCGATATCGATCACCAGGCTGCGCCGGCTTGCCGTTCAGCATGACACGGCCGGCGAGCATCCATTTCTCGACTTCGCGACGCGAACCGAGACCGTGCTGCGCCAGCAGTTTGTGCAGACGCTCCGATTCGCTACTCATTACTCGCTGGGCGGCTCGCGAACGGCCAGCTGTTCATCCGCTTCGGTCTCGCCGGAGGCGACGAGCGTCGGGGTCTCGCTGTCGTCGCTGTCCTCTTCCGCAACCTCTTCGCCTTCTTCGGCATCCGCCGACAGTTCCGGATCTTCCGCTGCGGCCTCGGATTCGCCCGCTTCGGATTCGCCGTCCGCAACTGCTTCCGCCTGCGTCTCGCCCTCAGCCTCGGCTGCTGCTGCAGTGGCTTCGCCCGCCGGCAACTCGAGTTGCACGCCGATGTTTTCGACGTCGCGCAGATCGGCGAGCGTCGGCAGCTGGTCGAGACTCTTCAGCCCGAAGTAGTCGAGGAACTCGCGGGTCGTGCCCAGCAGTTCCGGACGCCCCGGCACTTCCCGATGGCCGACGACACGAATCCAGTTACGTTCCTGCATCGTCCGCATGATCGTCGAGCTGATCGAGACGCCGCGGATCTCTTCGATCTCGCTGCGGGTGATCGGCTGGCGATACGCCACCAGAGCCAGCGTCTCGAGCAGAGCGCGCGAATAGCGTGCGGGACGCTCCTGCCACAGTCGCGACACGACATCGATGGCGCGCGGACGCACCTGGATGCGCCAGCCGCTTGCGACCTGCATGAGCTCGATGCCGCGCGGCTCGTAGTCCGCGATCAGCAGATCGATCGCTGCCTGCAACTGTTCCGGCGTCGGGCGATCGCGCTCATCGAAGAGATCGAGCAGCTGCTGGGTAGTCACCGGCCGGCCAGCCGCCAACAGTGTCGCCTCGATGATGTGCTTGAGATCCTGTTCGTTCATTGACTTCTCACCGTCCAGGCCGGCTTCGACCGGCGCTGCTGATTGCCTCGACCGTCGTCGAAAGCCTTACTTCTGTTGCGTCTCGTCGTCAGCGCGTTCGCGATTCTCATCATCGACCGGCGCATCGGTCACACTGTCGGTCTCGGGCGACCCGGCATCGTCGACAGCGAGATCGTCGATGGGCTCCGACGCAGCCTCGGGTTCGGCTGTCCAGGAACCTTCGACGGCGGCTTCTCCAGTCGCGGTCGAATCCTCTTCGGGCAGCTGCGGTTGGGCCAGCGCTTCGCGATTCCCGATGTCAGCTTCACCTAGCGACGCATCCTCTTCGAGGGATTCCTCGAAATCCTCATCATCGAGAACGTCTTCATCGGGCAAAGCCGGCTGCGCGAGCGCTGCTTCATTCTCGACATCCGCGGCCGCGACTTCGTCGCCGACAGCTGCGGAATCCGTCGCTGCGGGATCCTCTTCCGTCAGCAGATCGTCGACCTCCTCGTCTTCGACGACGTTCTCGTCCGGAAGCGCGGGCTGTGCGAGCGCCGCCTCGTTCTCCGCATCCGCCTCAGCGAGCGCTTCCGTCGCGTCGTTGTCGCTCACTACCTTGAGGTGACGCGAGCCCGACGCCGGGCGTACATGCAGCGGCGCGTAAGGCTCGGCCTGGACGATCTCGATCAAACCTTCCTTCATCAGCTCCAGGATCGCGCTGAACGTCACAGTCACGCCCATGCGACCTTCTTCGGCGCGGAACAAGCGCGTAAAATCGACGAACGCGGACTCCCTCAGCGAGCTGAGGATGTCGGACATGCGCTGGCGAACCGACAGCCGATCGCGATGCACGTGATGGTGCGCGAACATCTCGGCGCGACTCATCACGTCCTTGAGCGCCATCAGCATTTCCTGCAGCGTCACCTGCGGCACGATCTTCACGACCTTGCGTTCGGTGAGCTCCGCCGATGTCTGCATCGTGTCGCGCTCCATGCGCGGCAGCCGATCGATGTCTTCCGCTGCCTGCTTGAAGCGCTCGTACTCCTGCAGACGACGGACGAGTTCGGCGCGTGGATCTTCCTCGTCGCTGCCCTCGGCCGACGGCGGCCGCGGCAACAGCATGCGCGACTTGATCTCCGCGAGCATCGCAGCCATCAGCAGATACTCGCCGGCGAGTTCGAGCTGCAGCTCCGCCATCACATCGATGTACTTCATGTACTGCCGCGTGATCTCCGCGATCGGAATATCGAGGATATCGAGATTCTGCCGGCGGATGAGATACAGCAGCAGGTCGAGCGGGCCCTCGAACGCTTCGAGGAACACCTGCAATGCATCGGGCGGAATGTACAGATCGCGCGGCAGCTGGGTGACCGGCTCGCCATCGACGACCGCGAAGGGCATCTCCTGCTGCTGCGGCGGCGGATCGAACTCGAACCCCTCGGGTTCGAGCTGGGAACCAGTGTCTTCCACCAATTTGAGTTCAGGTTTCATTCTTGCGAGAAGCCTTCATCTGTAGTTCATTCCCATCGCCTGATGGACTTCTTCCAGGGTCTGTCGCGCGACGTCGCGCGCCTTCTCGCAGCCCTCGGCGATGATGCCCCGGACGAGGTCGCGATTCTCCTCGTATTCGGCCGCACGTGCACGGATCGCCGTGATCTCGGCGACCAGCACGTCGGCGACGCGCTTCTTGCAATCGAGACAACCGATCCCGGCGCTGCGGCAGCCCTGCTGGACCCATTCCTTCGTCGGGGCATCGGAGTAGATCTTGTGCAGATCCCACACCGGGCATTTGTCGGGATCGCCCGGATCTGTGCGGCGCACGCGGGCCGGATCCGTCACCATTCCCTTTAGCTTCTTGGCGACCGCGTCCGGGTCTTCGCGCAGACCGATCGTGTTGCCGTACGACTTCGACATCTTGCGACCGTCGAGCCCGGGCACTTTCGGCGTTGCCGTCAGCAGCGCTTCCGGTTCGACGAGAATGCTGCGGCCCGTGCCTTCCAGGTAGCCGAGCAGGCGTTCCCGATCCGCGAGCGTCAGGCGCGCATTGCCGGCAAGCAGTGCGTGCGCCTTTTCCAGGGACTTCTCATCACCTTGCTCCTGGTACAGGCGGCGCAGCTCCTTGTACTGGGTGCCGTTGCGGCTGCCGAGGCTCTTGATGGCCTTCTCGACCTTCGCCTCGAAGTCGCGCTCGCGACCGTACACATGATTGAAGCGTCGGGCGACCTCGCGAGTGATCTCGACGTGCGCGATCTGATCTTCGCCGACAGGGACGAAGGCAGCCTTGTACAGGAGGATGTCCGCGCTTTGCAGCAGCGGGTAGCCCAGAAAGCCGTACGTCGCGAGGTCCTTGTCGCGCAGCTGTTCCTGCTGATCCTTGTAGGTCGGCACGCGCTCGAGCCAGCTCAGCGGCGTGATCATCGACAGCAGCAGGTGCAGCTCGGAATGCTCCGGCACACGCGACTGGATGAAGATCGTCGCATTGGCGGGATTGAGTCCCGCGGCCAGCCAGTCGATCACGATCTCCCAGGTGTTCTGCTCGATGTTCGATGTGTCGTCGTAGCCCGTGGTCAGGGCGTGGATGTCCGCGACGAAGAAGTAGCACTCGTACTGGTACTGAAGCTCCGTCCAGTTCTTCAGGGCACCGTGGTAGTTACCCAGGTGCAGAGCACCCGTCGGGCGCATGCCTGAAAGGACACGACGATTGCTGGTACTGGTTGCGCTCAAAGCGGATCCCTTCAATCACCCGCGGCGCGCATCCACGCATCGGGGGAGTGATGCTCTCAAGTTGTAATTCAGTGTCTTACGCCGTCTTCTTGAACCGGCCACGCATGCAATTCGAGGGCGATTCCGACGGGCGATTTTGACGGCGGGGCATTATACGCAGCTTGACCGGGCCATCGGCGCCCAGTCCATTGGAAGTGGGTCATCCGAAGGTGCTGACGTCGCCTTTTCCCCGCCGCACCACGACAGGCGCCGGACCCGCCAGGTCCACGACGCTCGACGGCTCGAGGCCGCAGTTGCCGCCATCGATGACAGCATCCACCTGGTGCTGCAGGCGCTCCTGGATTTCCTGAGCGTCCGTCATCGGCCGATCGTCGCCCGGCAACAGCAGCGTCGAGCTCATGATCGGCTCGCCCAGCGCCGCCAGGAGCAGCCGCGGCACGACATGGTCCGGAACACGGATACCGATCGTGCTGCGTTTCGGATTCTGCAGGCGCTTCGGGGTTTCCCGGGTCGCCGGCAGGATGAATGTATACGGGCCGGGCGTGAACGCCTTCAGCGTCCTGTATTGCTGATTGTTCACGCGCGCGTACTTCGCGATCTCGGAGAGATCGCGGCAGACGAGCGTGAAGTGATGATGCTTGTCGGTCTCGCGGATTCGCGAGATACGCTCCATCGCCTCCTTGTCGCCGATATGACACCCGAGCGCGTAGCACGAGTCTGTCGGGTAAACGACGATTCCGCCCTCGCGAATGACCTCAGCCGCCTGCCGGATGAGACGCGGCTGCGGATCCCTGGGATGAATTTCGAAGAAGCGGCTGGGCATTGGTGAAGTTGACAGTTGACGGTTGACAGTTGGCGGCAGGAATCTCGCTTCACTCGGGGGGATAACCGCCAACCATCCGGGTATCATACCCGCCCCTCAGACGGCCCCGGCCCATGCAACTGCTGTTCGACTTCTTCCCGCTGATCGCCTTCTTCGTCGCGTACAAGTTCGCCGACATCTTCGTGGCGACCGGTGTCCTCATCGTGGCCGTCCTGGTCCAGACGACGATCCAGTGGATCCGGCACCGCAAAGTCAGCTCGATGGTGCTCATATCCGCCGCGCTCGTGCTCGTTTTCGGCGGACTCACGCTGTGGATTCATGACGAGGCCTTCATCAAATGGAAGGTGTCGATCGTGAACTGGCTGTTCGCCGCGGGATTCCTGATCAGTCAGTTCGTCGGCGAGCGCCCGATGATCCAGCGGATGCTCGAGGGTAACGTGACCCTCGATCGCCCTCTGTGGATCCGTCTCAACATGATGTGGACCGCCTTCTTCCTGGCGCTGGGTTTCATCAATCTCTATGTGATGTTCAATTTCAGCACGGACGTGTGGGCGAAGTTCAAGGTCTTCGGCGTCATTGGACTCACCCTCGTATTCGCATTGCTGCAGGGACTCTGGCTCGCCTCGAAGATGCCGGAAGACGCTCCCAAAGCTGGCTAGCACCGCAAAGCTCCATGACCCGCGTCGAACGCATTCGCGCGCAACTGCGCGCCAACCTGCACACGGATGAGGTCGAGCTCATCGACGACAGTCATCTGCACGCCGGACATGCCGGCGCACGCGATGGCCGGGGGCACTTCCGCGTCCGCGTCGTGTCCGAAGATTTCGAAGGCCTGCGAACCGTGCAGCGCCACCAGCTCGTTTACCGCTCCCTTGGCGATTTGATGCAGACCGACATTCATGCGCTGGGCATCTCCGCGTTGACGCCGACGGAAGCCCGCTCCAATTCCTGAAATTCCAACCTGAGGATCCTATGAAAAACCGCGTTTCCGCGTTCGCCTTGTTCGTTCCGATGCTGCTGCTTGCCGCCTGCGGCAAAGCCGCCGCCCCGGTAGGCGAATCCGTCGCCACGGTCAACGGCAAGCCCATCACCAAGGCGCAATTCGATCTCTACGTTGCGAAGTTCCAGCGCCAGCCGGGACAGGAGCTCACCGAGGAACAGAAGTCGCAGGTGCTCGACCAGCTCATCAGCATGCAGCTGGCGGCGGAAGCCGCTGAAAAGGCCGGCGTTGCGAAGGACCCCGCTGTCGCCGACAAGCTCGCCCTCGCCCGCATGGACGTCGTCGTCGATGCCGGCCTGAAGAAGTACCTCGAAGAGCATCCGGTGACCGAAGCGGAGCTCAAGCCGGAATACGATGCGCAGGTCGCCGCGATGCCGCGCGAGTATCACGCCCGTCACATCCTGGTCGACGACAAGGCGGCCGCCGATGCAATCATCGTGGAGCTCAATGGCGGTGCTGACTTCGCCAAGCTGGCCAAGGAAAAGTCGAAGGACTCTTCCAAGGAAAGCGGCGGCGATCTCGGCTGGTTCACGCTCGACACGATGGTGAAGCCCTTCGCCGACGCCGTCGTGAGCCTGCAGCCCGGCCAGACCACGGCCGCGCCCGTGCAGAGCCAGTTCGGCTGGCACGTAATCCGGCTCGAGGAATCGCGCGCACCGGCACCGCCGGCCTTCGAAGAGGTGAAGGATCGCGTCAAGACGCTCGTCGAACGCAAGCGCCTGCAGACTTACCTGGAAGAACTGAAGAAGAGCGCGAAGATCGAAAAGAAGATCTGACGCGGGTCGCAGATCGATGCTGGGCCGGCTGCAACGCCGGCCAGCATCCCGCAGCTCAGCGCCGCCGATAGAGGAAAGCCAGGATCTCCGGCTTGTGCTTGTTGTCCGCAAGCCAGTTGCGGAACTCCTCCACCCGCTTCGTTGCTTCCTCGCCGATCATTCGCATCAGGACGCTGCGGCGTGTCTCCTCGCTGCTCTCCTGGCGAATCCTTCGCTGCCACGCATCCGAGAAGATCGACGTGACCTTGAGACTGAGCTGCAACGATTCGAGCAGCTCCCATTCGCCCTTATCGAGCCACGCTTCGTCGCACGATGCGCAGACATCGACGCGATTGACGATATCGCCCGCGATCCTGAACTTGGTCATGATGCGGCTGCACTTCGGGCACGTGATTGCAGACGTAGTGTCTGCAGGCTCCACGGCCGCTGTGGCGCCGACTGGTCCCGCGACCGGCTTCTGCGTCTCCGCCCAGTGCCTGTAGTAGAGCAGCGAAACCAGGCTGCCATGGCAGCTCTCGCAGCCCATGGCCGGGAGATACTCCTCGATCATCGTCGGCAACAGATTCGCGGTCTTGCAGCTCGGGCATTTCACTGTCGGCTTCTCCTGAAGATCCGTTCTACTGCAGCAGCTTGATCAGTCCCGCCTCGTCCAGGATCTCGACGCCCAGTTCCCGCGCCTTCGCGAGTTTGGATCCGGCCTCCGCGCCAGCGACCACGTACGTCGTCTTCTTGGACACGCTGCCGGAAACCTTGCCTCCGAGGGCGGTGATGCGGTCCGAGGCCTGATCGCGGCTCATGCTCTCGAGCGTGCCGGTCAGCACGAACGTCTTGCCGGTCAGCGAGCCTTCGGCACTGCCGGAGGGGCGCGGCGCGACCGTGGGATCGATCCCGAATTTCGTCCGCAACTCGTCGATCACTTCGATATTGTGAGGCTGCGAGAAAAAGTTGCGCACATGCTTCGCGACCACAGGACCGATGTCAGGCACTTCCTGGATCTTCTCCTCATCCGCGTTCATGAGGGCAGTCAGCGAACCGAAGTGATTGGCGAGCGCCAGTGCGGTGGATTCGCCGACGTCCCGGATGCCCAGCCCGTACAGCAATCGCGAGAGCGTTGCCTTGGTCTTCGATTGCGCGATCTGCTCGAGCAGCTTCTGTGCCGACTTCTCGCCCATCCGCTCGAGCCCGGTCAACTGCGCTTCGGTCAGCCGATAGATATCCGCCGGCGTCTTCACCATCTCGCTGTCGACCAACTGCTCGATCAGCTTGCTGCCCAGCCCTTCGATGTCGAGCGCCCGGCGCGATGCGAAGTGCCGCAATGCTTCCTTGCGCTGCGCAGGACAGAACAGACCGCCCGTACACCGCGCCACCGCCTCGCCCTCCACCCGTTCGACATCCGAAGCGCAGATCGGACATTTCTCGGGCAACTGGACTTCGCTCGCATCCGACGGGCGGCGATCGAGAATCACCTTGACGACTTCCGGGATCACATCGCCGGCGCGCCGGATGACCACGGTATCGCCGATGCGAATGTCCTTGCGCCGCACCTCGTCCATGTTGTGCAGCGTTGCATTGCTGACTGTGACCCCGCCGACGAAGACGGGCTCGAGCCGCGCGACCGGCGTCAGCGCACCGGTCCGACCGACCTGGAACTCGACGCCGCGGACGACGGTGTTCTCTTCGTGCGCAGGGAATTTGTGTGCGATAGCCCACCGCGGCGCGCGCGACACGAAACCAAGATCGCGTTGCTGCTGCAGGCGATTCACCTTGTAGACGACGCCATCGATCTCATACGGCAGCGAGCTGCGTCGTGCGCCGATGTCGCGGTAGTACTCCAGGCAGCCCTGCGCTCCCTGCACCACTTTCACCAACGGAGAGATTCGCAGTCCCCATTCACGCAACTGTTCGAGTGATTCGCTGTGCTTCGGCGGCAACTTCCAGCTCCGGGTTTCTCCGACGCTGTAGAAGTACGCGTCCAGGGGACGACTCGCAGTGAGACGAGGATCCAGCTGGCGAATGCTGCCCGCAGCAGCGTTGCGCGGATTGACGAAGACCTTCTCCCCTGCCAGCACGGCTTTCTCGTTCATGGCCTTGAAGCCGGCAATCGTCATGAAGACTTCGCCGCGCACTTCCAGCAGGTCCGGAAAATCGCCGCGCAACCGCACCGGTACAGACTTGATGGTACGAACGTTATGCGTGACATCTTCGCCGCGGGCGCCATCACCTCGCGTCGCAGCCTGCACCAGCTGACCGGCTTCGTACCGGAAGCTGACCGCGAGGCCATCGAGCTTCGGCTCAGCGCAGTACTCGACGCTCTCTACATCGTCGAGTCGCTCGCGCACGCGACGATCGAAGTTGATGAGATCCTCTTCGGTGAAGGCGTTGTCCAGCGACAACATCGGCGTCGAGTGAATGACTTCATTCAATTCGCCGACGGGCGTCCCGCCGACGCGCTGCGTCGGCGAGTCCGATGTCACCAGGTCGGGGTGCTCGTTCTCGAGCTGCTGCAACTCGCGCAGGCGCCGGTCGTACTCCGCGTCCGACACTTCCGGATCGTCGAGGACGTGGTAGCGATAGTTGTAGCGTTCAAGTGCTTCACGCAGTTCCTGAATGCGCTTCTTCGCCGTCGCGGATGCGGACATGGACGAGGCCTTACCGCCGGAAAGTCTAAAGGGAGGGACGCTCGGAGAATCGCTGGCCCGCATCGCGCGCCTGTGCACGCTCGAAATCCACGACTTCCTGTCGCAGCCGGTCGATGCGATGCACCGTCAGCGGAACTCCGCGCTCATCCTGCAGCGTCCCGCCCAGCGTCTCTTGCAGACGCTTGCCGCAGGCGACGAGATCCTGCAACGCATGTACCCCGGGCACCGGACCCGGCAATTGGGCGAACATCGTCACACCGGAATACTGTTGCGCCGACATGCGCTCGAGATCGAACGTACCGGGCTCCATCATGCTCGCTACGCTGAAGATGCTTACGCCATCGTCGTGGAGACGATGGAAGACGTCGTAACGGCCGAACTGCAGCGACTCTCCTTCGAGCGCCTGGCGCAGCGATGCTCCGACGAAACGCTGTGAGGGTGCCGCGAGGCGCAGCGCGATGATCTTGCGGCGTTCGATCCGCTTCGGCTGCGGCGTGCTGCTCATGCCGAGCGTCGGCGCACTGGCGGGCTCGCGGTCCGGCAGTTCGACAGTCAGGCCGGGATCGATCTCATCGGCTTGGGGCATCGAAGCAGACGCCGGCGACGCATCGCCATCGTTGAATGTGGGCTCGACGCGGCCCCGCCGGATCGCTGAATCAGTGACGCGGGGAGTCGCCGGCTGAAACTGGGGCGCTGGCTTCGGAAGTTCCTGGCGCGGGCTGGCCTGAATGCGTTCATCGGCTTCCACGTCGAAGTCCTGCGGCTCGAGGTCTGGTTCCGCGTCGTAATCAGGCGCCGAGTAGGCACCGAAGTCCGGTGCGACCTGCGAGGGCTCAAGCGATGGCTCGGGACGCCCACGCACCGGCGCGACCGGGTTTGCAGGACTCTTCCGCTTGTCGCCGCGCCGTCCCCAGAAATAGATGCCCACCAACAGCAGGGCACCGAACGCGATCAGGATCCAGCGAAGGTCGTTCATGGTGAGGGTAAGGGGCTCGGGACCCGGGGCGCGGGGCTGAACGAAACGCCAGGCCTCTTTCCGGCCGGAGTCCCAAGCCCCACTACCCGTTTCCCCGGTTGTTGCATCACATAGCCGCCATCCGCATCGCCTCGTCGACGTCGACCGCCACGAGACGCGACACACCCGGCTCGTGCATGGTCACGCCGATGAGTTGCGAAGCCAGCTCCATCGTCGTCTTGTTGTGCGTGATGAAGATGAACTGCACGCGGCTCGACATTTCCTTCACCGTGTCGCAGAACCGGCCGACGTTGTTGTCGTCCAGCGGCGCGTCCACTTCGTCCAGCAGACAGAACGGCGCAGGGTTCAGCTCGAAGATCGAGAACACGAGCGCAACCGCCGTCAGCGCCTTCTCGCCGCCCGACAGCTGATTGATCGTGCTGTTTCGCTTGCCCGGAGGCCGCGCCATGATCGACACGCCGGCGCTGAGAATGTCTTCGCCGGCGAGTTCGAGATAGGCATGGCCGCCGCCAAAGAGCCTCGGGAAGCGCTCCTTCAGGCCCGCGTTGACGCGATCGAATGTGTCCTGGAAACGCGAGCGCGTTTCCCGATCGATCTTGCGAATCGCGGCTTCGAGCGTCTCGAGCGCCTCGGTGAGATCCTTGAACTGCCGGTCGAGGTATTCCTTGCGCTCTGACTGTTCCTTGAACTCGTCGATCGCCGCGAGATTCACCTGGCCGAGGCGGTCGATCTTCTGCGTGAGATCCACCAGCGTCTGTTCCCAGGCGCCCACGTCGGCTTCCGGTGCCATCTCCTGGTAAATCGTTTCGAGATCGAACTGCGTGGCCTTGAACTGCTCATGCAGCGTTTCGCGACGTACCTTCAGTTCCTGCGCCGCCATGCGGACGTCTTCGAGCCTTCCACGGGCCTCGTCGACGCTCGTTTCGGTCTCGACACGCCGCTGATCGAGCGTGCGCATCCGGCCTTCCGCGGTCTCCAGCGCCTCGCGCGCCTGTCTCAGTTCCTCTTCGACGCCGATGCGCTGCTGCAGGAACTCTTCGAGCTTGCCAGCCAGCGCCTCGAGAGGTGCTTCACCTTCCGACAACTGGCGCGTCAATTCATCGCGGCGTGACTGCAACTGCTCGAGCTGCGTACGCAGGCGGTCGAGACCCGCGGAAATCGAGGTCAGTGCGGAACGCTTCGATTCGACTTTGATCGCCACTTCCTGGGCGCCATCGCGGTCCGTCTGCGCCTGTGAACGCTTGTAGCCGAGATTCTGGCGCAGCTCGTCGCGCTCGCGCTCGAGATCGGTACGAGTCGATTCGAACTCGGCCATCTGCTCGAGGCCTTCCTCGAGGCGTCCGCGGGCCGTCTCGACGGAGGCTTCGGCACGCTCATGATCGCCCTGGAGCTCGGCCGTTTCGGCTTCGATCTTCCGCGCGCGCTCGGCGGTCTGCTCCGCCTTGCTCTTCAATGCAGTCGCCTGCGAGCTCAGCTCGCTGTGCAACCGGTGCAACCGGTTTACGTCGCCCTGCAGGGAATCGCGCCGGGTTTCGAGCGACACGAGACGCTCGCGGATCTCGGCGGCTTCACCCTGCAGGCTTTCCTGGCGCTCTTCGGCCGTGCTCACTGCGTCGCGCAGCTCGCGCATCTCCTTTTCGCGCCCGATGACGCCGGCGTGCACATCCTTGTCGCGGCTGACGCGCAGCCAGTCCCGACCGATCCAGAGACCGTCGCGGGTAATGACGGACTCACCGTCCGCCAGCGAACTGCGCAGCGACAGCGCTTCCGGCAGCGAATCGACAGCGACGATGCCCGTGAGCAGCGCTGAAATCGCGGACGGACCCTGGACCCTGGCGAGAAGCCGGCTCGGATCGTTCGTTGCGCGCGATGCGCCGCTGCTGGCGAAGAAGCTGACTGAGCCGACCTGCAGCGAATCGAGCTGCGTGGCGATCGAGTCGATCGCGTCGACGGACACCGATTCCAGATAGGAGCCGAGCACCGTTTCGACGGCGCGTTCCCAACCCGGTTCGACGACGAGTTGCTGGCCGAGGCGCGGACGCGACGCAAGCGAGTTCGCTTCGAGCCACTGCGTTACTTTGCCCTGGGCCAGGCCGAGCGCTGCCTGCTGCAACGCCTGCAACGACATGAAGCGACCTTGCGCTTCCTGCAACTGCTTGCGATTGGTATCAGCGGCGGCCACGACCTGGCGTTCGCGTTCCCGCAGCTGCTGGAGCTCTTCGCCGACCGATTGCAGCTGCGCCGCTGCCGTTTCGCCCGAGAGCATTGCCTGCTCTTCCTGGGCCTGCAGGGTCGCGATCTTCATCTCGATGTCCGCAGTACCGAGCGTCTGCAGTTCGGATGCAAGGCGCTCGCGCTGATTGCGCAGGCGTTCGAGCTGGTGCTCGAGCTGTTCGATGCGCGCGCGTTCGACCTGGGTCTTTTCGCTGGCTGTGCGCGACTCGCGATTGAAGTCTTCCCAGCGCTCCTGCCAGTCCTGCATGGACTCTTCGACCGCGGCCAGTGCTTCGGCCGAAGCGCGCTCGCGGTCCCGTGCGGCGCCGAGGCCGGGCTCGAGCTGCTCCAGTTCACGCCGCAGCTCGTCGATCTGCGTCTGATCGCGTGTCAGGTGCAATGTCGCTTCGGAGGCGCCCTGTTCTGCCTGTTCGAGATCGGTCTTCTGACGCTGGCGCAGTTCGCGGCCGTGCTGGATCGACTGTTCTGTCCGGGAGATCTCGGCGCCGATCTGGTAGTACCGGCCCTGCACGCCGTTCAGCGCTTCCGACTTCTCGGTGAAGTCCTCGCGCGTGGTCTCGATAGCGGACTCGATGGAGCGCAGATCGGCGATCGCGGCCTGCATCTCCGTGTCGCGCTCGCGCAGGATGCCTTCCTTCGTCTGCGAATCCTGGTCGATGACCTTCAGTCGCAGCGCGAGCAGTTCAGCCGTCAGCTTGCGCTCGTCCTGCTTGAGCGTCTGGTAGCGGCGCGCCGTTGCAGCCTGGCGCTGCAGGTGGCGCAACTGCTTGTCGACTTCCTCGCGGACGTCGCTCAGGCGCTCGAGGTTTTCCTTCGTATGCGAAATGCGGTTCTCGGTCTCGCGGCGGCGCTCTTTGTACTTGGAAATGCCGGCCGCTTCTTCAATGAATCCGCGCAGTTCCTCGGGACGCGCTTCGATGACGCGCGAGATCATGCCCTGCTCGATGATCGCGTAGCTGCGTGAACCGAGGCCGGTGCCCAGGAACAGCTGCGTAATGTCCTTGCGACGGCAGCGGATGCCGTTCAGGAAGTAGGCTGACGTGCCGTCGCGTGAGACGACGCGCTTCAGCGAGACTTCGTTATAGCCCGCGTACTGGCCGGCGAGCGTGCCGTCCGAGTTGTCGAACACGAGTTCGACCGAAGCGGTGCCCACGGGCTTGCGCGAACTCGATCCGTTGAAGACGACATCGGCCATCGAATCGCCGCGCAGATGCTTCGCGGAGATTTCGCCCATGACCCAGCGCACGGCGTCGATGATGTTGGACTTGCCGCACCCGTTCGGCCCGACGACGCCGATGAGGTTGCCGGGAAGGTTGACGGCGGTCGGGTCGACGAATGACTTGAACCCGGCCAGTTTGATCTTGTTAAGTCGCATTGCGCTCCTGAGTCGGCATCGCTTGCATCGGTGTGTGCGGCACGCTTCCGCGTTCAGCCGCGCGGCACGCGGACACTGGCTCGTTCGAGCCGGGCGGGCGCGCCTGCATCGATGCTGGAACCTTTATCCGCTTGAATGAATTCGCATGAGAGCAGAGTTGGCGCCGTAGTGTACGGAATCGGTTCGACGCACGCAGCCCCAAAAAGTATCCGGGAAACTAGCAGCCTGTCGCTGGCGATCGACAGTCCGCGCAGCTTGTCAACTGCGTCGTGCAAGGCCTTGCAACCCAAGGCCCGCGCAAAGCCCCGTGCGTTCCGCGACGTGCGCGAGGCGCTGGAAAATCAGGCGTTTTCTTTCGCTGTACGTACTGAGCCGCGTCTGTATAATCGCGGCCCTCGTTTGGAATCGACGTTTGCAACTTGACCGCCCGCAAGCGTCTCGGCGATGCGAGCGAGCGGCGGTGGAGGCTTCCTGAGATGGCCGCGAAAAAACCGGCAGCCAAGGCGACCAAGGCCAAGAAGACCGTCGTGAAAAAGGCTCCCGCGGTAAAGAAGACAGCACCCGCGAAGAAGCCCGTCGTTGCTGCGGCCCGCAGCAAGACTGCTGCCGCCCCCGCGCCGAAACCTGTTGCAAAACCCGCCGCCAAACCAGCAGCGCCCGTGAAGGCCCCGACGGCAGCGGCCAGGCCCGCCCCCGCTGCGGCTGCCGCGCCGGCACCCAAGCCCGCCACCGAACCGAGACCCAGAGACCCGATGCTCGCAAGACCCGCAGCGACCCGTTTGGCAGAAGCCGCCTCCAACAACGACGAGGACGGCGAAGGCCAGGAATTGATGAGCAGCAGCCTGCTTGCCGGTCCCCGCAACGTAAAGCCGTACGTCGCCCGCCGGGGCGAGCAGTACATGAACAAGGAGCAGTTGGACCATTTCCGGAACATTCTGGAAACGTGGAAACGCGACCTCATGCAGGAAGTCGATCGCACCGTGCTGCACATGAAGGACGAGGCGGCGAATTTCCCCGACCCGAACGACCGCGCCACGCAGGAATCCGAGTTCAGCCTCGAGCTCAGGACCCGCGACCGCGAGCGCAAGCTGATCCGCAAGATCGACGAAGCGCTGAAGCGCATCGAGGACGGCAGCTACGGCTATTGCAACGAGACCGGCGAAGAGATAGGCGTGAAGCGGCTGGAAGCCCGCCCGGTCGCCACCCTGTCGATCGAAGCCCAGGAACGCCGCGAGCGCCGTGAAAAGCAGTACGGCGATCGGGACGATCGCTACCGCTAGAGCGAATCCGCGACCGGCTGCCGCCAGCGGCAGCCGGCCTGCCGGAGTTCCGTCCACGACTTCCGCCAGTCCCAAGAGCGACTCCCCTCTGAACCCTGGCCAGTTGCCAGCAGCCAGTCGCCAGCGGCCAGCCTACCGCGGCCGATTCGCACCCTCTCCCACGGGCCTTCTGCACTTCGGCTCGCTCGTTGCGGCAGTTGCCAGCTATCTGGACGCGCGGTCTGCTGACGGCGCCTGGATCGTTCGCATGGAAGACATCGACCGGCCGCGGGAAGTGCCAGGCAGCACCGATGCGATCGTTCATGCGCTCGAACGGCTGGGCTTCGAGTGGAATGAGTCTATCGTGCGTCAGAGCGCGCGCACCGCACTCTACGAAGCCGCGCTTGAGCAACTATTGGCTCGAGGAATGGCATATCCGTGCTCCTGCAGTCGCAGCGAGATCCTTGCCGCCGTAGCTGACTCCTCCACGGGGGATGACTTGCGCTATCCCGGCTGGTGTCGCGACAGTGTTCGCGCCCCCGAGCGGCGGCTCGCGTATCGCTTCCGGACCCCGCCCGGCCTCGTCGCGTTCGACGATCGCATTCAAGGGCTGATGTCGGTGGATGTCAGCGCCGAGATCGGCGACTTCGTCATCCGCCGCCGCGATGACCTGTTTGCCTACCAGCTGGCGGTTGTGGTCGACGATGCCGACCAGGGCATCACCCACGTCGTTCGCGGGGCCGATCTGCTCGACAGCACCCCGCGTCAGATTCTCCTGCAGCGCTGTCTCGCTCTCCCCACCCCTACGTACGCACATTTGCCGGTAGCAACGGATAGCCATGGGGTCAAACTGTCCAAATCCGCAGGGGCAGCGGCTGTCGATCTCGACCATCCGGGACGAGAATTGTGGCGGGCACTGCAGTTCCTGCGTCAGGGACCTCCGGCTGAGCTGCGTGAAGCAGACCCGGCCACGCTATGGAACTGGGCGATGGGGCAATGGCGACTCGAACCGCTGCGTCGGATCCCGTCGGCAGAAGCTCCTGTCGGCTGAGGTGCGCCGCATTAGGCACACCGCAGCAGATGGAGTTAGTATGGCTGTGCCTTGAGTTGACCGGTTCCTTGGCTCCTAACGGTTTTCGGGAGCATCCATGATCGAGCCGAGAGTCATCAAGAAATATCCCAACCGCCGTCTCTACGACACGGTGGAGAGCCGGTACATCACGCTGGCCGATATCCGGCGTCTCGTGATGGACAAGGTCGACTTCGTCGTCATCGACAAGAAATCGCAGGAAGACATCACCCGGTCGATCCTGCTGCAGGTCATCGCCGAACAGGAGCATGTCGGCGAGCCGCTCATGAGCCAGGACTTCCTCTCGCAGGTGATCCGTTCCTACGGCGGCGCCATGCAGAGCTTCGTCGGCAGCTACCTCGAACAAAGCCTGAAGCTTCTGGCAACCCAGCAACAGCAGATGCGCGAGAACCTGCGCGGCAGCGACGCATTCGATTCGATCGCTGCACTGACGCAGAAGAATCTCGAACGCTGGCGTGCGATCCAGGAAGACATTTTCCGGGCCATGAGCGGCGGCGCGGTGGGCTCACGAGTCAAGGATCGGGATGACGATGCGCCGGATGAGACGCATGTGGGAAGGTGATCCGGGTCATCAGTGATCGAGTGATCACGCGATCACCAACAAAAAAGGCGCCTCCCGGCGCCTTTTTCGTCTTTGCAGCTTACGCCGCGTCGACGTCGCGCATGCTCAGACGCACGCGGCCCTGGCGATCGACTTCCAGCACCTTCACGCGAACGACGTCGCCTTCCTTCAGCTTGTCGCTAACGCGCTCGACACGTTCGTTCGAGATCTGCGAAATGTGCACGAGGCCGTCCTTGCCCGGGAGGATCGTCACGAACGCGCCGAAGTCCATCAGACGTGCGACGCGACCTTCGTAGATACGACCGACTTCGACTTCAGCCGTGATCAGCTCGATGCGACGCTGGGCTTCGCGACCCGAAGCGCCGTCGACCGATGCGATCTTGACCGTGCCGTCGTTCTCGATGTCGATCGACGTGCCGGTCTCTTCGGTGATGGCGCGGATGACCGCACCGCCCTTGCCGATGACTTCGCGGATCTTCTCCGGGTCGATCTTGATCGTGATGATCGAGGGCGCCCACTC